>Ga0268299_1001477_pt1 | contig 40560 bp, 40 predicted proteins | sample NOBtaG_FD_193484 | JGI IMG/M metagenome (GOLD analysis project Ga0268299, IMG submission 193484) | Activated sludge microbial communities from bioreactor in Nijmegen, Gelderland, Netherland - NOB reactor | ecosystem: Engineered > Bioreactor > Aerobic > Activated sludge | place: Netherlands... | reverse complement strand
GGCTCGCATTCCAAGGTGTGTTCTTTTACTCTTTTGCTAACGTAGTTCTCTAAGAACTTGGTCTGGTCACTCGGACTCGTTTGCTTCACACAAACAAGCCAACGGCTTTAGCCCTTGGTAAGTGACTTCCTGGAGAATAATAAGCAACTAGACCTATAAAAATTCCTATTACAGAAGTAAACAACAAAACTAGTTGAACATCAGCCACAGTGGTTATGTAATTTCTTCCACACACCATAGTAAAATCTTCTGTTTGGCATTCTCCATCTGGCATAGGCAAAGAAGCAATTTGATAATATTGTTGAACTTCTTGATCTGCAATTGGTGCAAAGATTAAGAAAAGCATTGATATAAATAGCACTAATCGAACAATTTTTATTGACCTAATATCTAAGTTTTGCCATGCAAAATTTCTTAAAGTGTTGGCTAAGAGGACTAAATCCACTTGCCAATTAACTATAAACTTTCCTTTATCAGACCTAGAAATAATTAGTTTCTCACATCTACCACAAGAATTATTAACAGGATTAAAAAGATCTTTTTTATGGCAAATTTCGCACTTTTCTGCAAATTTTTCTTTTTTTATTTTTAGCATAGTTAGCCTCTTAAATCAGGAAATCTACTTGGAATTGACACCTAAAAAAGAAATATTGTTCCTAAATAAATAAATAATTTTTTTCCTAGCAGTTTTTCATGCTGACAAAAAGGCTTAGGATTTGTTAATCTCGATTTTTATAATAATTTATTAGCCAACCTAATTTAATTCTAGGCAAGACATTTATGAATGACTCACAGCAATCTAATTTTTTCTTTGAGCTAGAAAATGCTTCTGCACTAGGAGCAAGGGAACAACTTTTAGCTTGGGCAGAGCGTGTTTTTGCTGAACCAAAATTAGTTGGGCAATCTTTTGACATTCGGCTTTTTGACATTACCCATCTTAGTAATGAACAAGAAGCACAGCTTTATAATAATTTTCAGGGCCGTGATAGCGAATTAGGCATGGGGCTAGTCAATTGGCGAAAAGCTGAACTAGCGGAAGTAATTATTTTAGTGCGAACGGCTGTAGCTAAACGCTATATGACCATTTCAATGGCTCGTACTCGAATTGAAACTATAGAGAAAATCAATCAAGCAGAGCCTAACCCTAAGATGCGTTATCCTGAAAGCACAATAGAACAGCTACGACTAGAGGCTAATCAAGCAACTAGAGAGCTAAGCTATTTACGTGGAAGGGTTTCTCAACTACACGCTTTAGAAAATATGCTAAATACTGTTAAGAGTGAAGCAGGACAAGTTAATTCACGCAGCACAGAACAAATTTTGCGAAGTTTAGGACAAAGTTGGCGCGGACTTTTAAGAGTAAAAGCTTGGTCAGATCAATTTAAAGTTGCTTCTGTACATAAAACAAATCATTTACAACTTTATAATTTTAGCCCTGAAATTCAAGGCTATCTGATGAAATTAAGTGCTATTAGTCCTCCTATTGTAATAAGCAAAGATACGGCTAGATATTTATTTCATGTGTTAGAAGTAATAGATAATTTAGTAGCAGAAGTAATGCCTATTTTAGTACAACCTGAAAAATTACAAGAGATTACACAATGGTATCCAGTGGCTACATTGCTACGTGCAATTGTAGAGTTTTTTCATTTTTGTAATTTTGAAATGTCTCTATTTTTTCTTAATGTTGCAGTAGATATAGATGATCCTGGGCATATTTACCAGCAAGAAGCAGGTCAATGGCGAACAATTAACGGTGAACTTGGGGTTTCATCAACTTTTAAGCGTATGGCTCAAGAAGTTGCATCGCTGCTTGCAGAAGCCTCACCTTTACTAGAATGTACAGACTTAAATCGTTTAGATAAGTTCTTAAAATATGCCTCTAATCAAACGCTCTCCATTCAACAACTAGAAGATCAAGAAATACAGCCCTTTGTTAGTTGTGGACTCTCTGAATTTGATTTTGATCCAGCAAGACAAAAAGTCAAGTTTCATACTGCTTTTCCATTGATGTCTTCATTAATTTATCAATTGGTTGGTAAGCAAAGCGAATTTCAATATATCAAATCAAGTGCCTTAGGAGGCCCGTTTGAAACCATTATTGGCCTTGCTTTACTTGATCCAAAAGCTTTTAATCTTGCTCCTAATACAATTAATTCATTGGATCGTTTTCATTATTTAGCAAATTTTTGGCGAGCCGTAGGACGACGACGAGCTATTGCAATGTTTGGGGATGATTATGTGCAAAAAGTTAGTCAAGGTCTTCAAGCTCTTGGTCAACCTGGGCCGGAACACCCTACATTTTTAACTATTAAAGTACCTACCTTTGCTGGAGGACGAGAACAACTTCTTAATTCAATACCAAGTCCTACAGAAGTTGAGCGCGATGTTTTGCCTGGTTTAATGTTAGCCGACAAAATGCGAATTATTGATTTAATCAATATTACCTGGGCATTAGCTGATGATTTTATGCTTTCCTTGCGAGATATGAAGTCTAGTGAAGAACTTTATGAAGCTGTTTCTAGCTTTCCTCGTATGGTTGATAGTTATAGAAATGAAATAGCAAAACGATTTAATGATAAATGGATTAATTCTCTTAACTGGGTTTGGTCAATGATTCGTGGCCTTTCGCCAATGCTATGGGATTTTTGGAGCAAAGTTGCATCTAACCCTGCATGGGATGATATGATTTCCCGCGCTCCAACAATGGCAGCTTTAGGGTTACTACTAAGACTGTTTTGCGATACAGCAAGACTTATTTTACTGCTAGAGATTTCTGGCTCTACTGTAGCTAGTGGTTTACGTATTAACTCAGAATCAGCTAGCCAAGCAATTATGTTAGGGTTAGAAAGGTTTCTATTTGGAACAAATGTTTCTTCTATATTAACTGAGTCTGTAGATTATTATTTTGATCCTGAAATCCAATTTGACTCATGGCTAGCATTTGTTAGTAGCTATAAAGCTTTTCTACATCGCTCAATTCAAGACTTACAGCAAATGAATGCAACAACAGAACATTGGCAACTACTCCAAAGTGTTTATGAAGACTTGGAAGAACTTTATCCAAGTATGGTTGTTGCAAATACCCAAGATAAAACTGGTAGTACCAAAGAATTACCAACTAACCTTATACCTATTGATAAAGAATCAGACCATAGCCTACATTTAATAAGTGAACAAACTGCTGTAAATTTCCAAAAGGTTTGTTTTGAACTACTTGGAGCTACTAATAAAGACAATAGCTTATTCTTAAAACTACTTTCAATGTACATAAATGAAAAATCACATGATCTAATTAATAAAGGTGCTTACTATAAAGCAGTAATTGAACAGCTTTTAATTGATGTTGGTTATCGTCGTCTACTCTATAGCCTATCTAGTCAAGCAAGTAGTTTTTTCCGTCTACTTGCAAAAATGGAAAGTGAAGGCCGGACAAGTCATGTAGCATTAAATATGATTCAAGCTCAAGTATTAGATTATTTTGATCAACTTAATGAATCCTACGCTATTACTTTGTCTAGATTTACTAACTGCCCAAGAATACTACCTTTAGAGAGTGTAGAAATATTAAACTCTAAAATTTTAGATGAATCTGATGAGCCTTTGCAATACTGCTTTTTATTATTTTTAGCTTGTGATTATCCAATATTTTACTTAGATACTTGGTCACAAGAAGAATACGATCCAATTCGTGCTAGTGCCAAGCTACAACAGTCTTTAATAACCGTACTTGGTCAACAAATGGAAGATCCTTTTATTCAAATTTTTACCTTAGCAGGTGGTTATTTAACTATTAGATCTGGAACAGTTTATCTTTATGGTAGCAATCGTAGTTGTGAACCTGCGTTTTTAGAACCCGATAAAGCTACTTCCCGCTTATTACTTTCAAAGTTTGTAAGTAGCAAATTTGCTCTAGCATTAGAAATTTTACGCGCTCAATTTCCTAAACAAACTTTCATTGTACAACCATAAAATAATCTATTTTTTATCTGAAGCGAGCAATTCAATAACTTCTGTTCTTTTTCTATCTTGAGCAATGGTTTCTGCTGTTTGGCCTGCTTTATTTTTTAATTTTATATTAGCACCAGCCTTAAGCAAAGTATCTATAAATTCTGTATTATTATCACGTATAGCATACATTAAAGCTGTCCAACCATCATTATCTTGTTCATTAACATTTTCTTTTGCAGCAATTAGTGCTTTAGCCATTTCAATAGCTTCTTCATAACGATAAGAAGCAGCATACATTAAAGCTGTTCTGCCTTCTTCATCTTTTACATTAACTTTTGCTCCTGCGGCCAAGAGTAGTTTTACTATGTTAGCATTAGCATTAGCAGCCGTTGTCATTAAAGGGGTACGTCCAAATTTATTAGCAATATTAACATCAGCTTTAGCTTGAATAAGTTTAGTGACAGCCATTTCTTTTCCACCAACTACCGCGTTATTTAAAGGAGTTGTTCCATTTCTATCTAGTTTATTTAAGTCCACTCCAAAATTTAATATTGCATCTATCAATTCCAAGTCTCCTCTACTTGCAACAAATCCTAAAGCTTCTGCTAATCCACAGTTGCAACCTTGTTTTATTAAACCTCTGTCTATAACTTGACCTATTACCTTAAAATCACCACCTTTAGCGAGTGTTTCTAAAGGAAATGTTATACTAGGGTCTTTAACTTCAAGATCTGCACCTGCTTTAACCAATAGGTCTGCAACTTCTCCTGCACCGTTTTCTGCTGCAAAAACTAAAGCTGTTTTTCCACCTTCAAGCCTATAATTAACATCTGCTTTTTTTTCTATCAATAATTTTGCTAATGAAGCATCTTTTTTTTGTGCAGCTACAATTAAGGCTGTTTTGTCATATTTATCTCGAGCATTAACATCTGCACCAGCTTCTACTAATAGTTTAATTATATTTGGCCTAAGATATCTAATAGCTTCTTGCATTGGTGTAAAACCCAAATGATTTTTAACATTGATGTCTGCTTTTGCTTTTATAAGTAGGTCAGCACTTTTAGTATTATCTCCAATTATTGCAATAATTAAGGGTACTTGTCCTCGATCATCTTTTTGGTTTACATCACTACTTTTTACTAATCTTTCTACTGCTTCTGTATTCCCATCACTTAAAGCCGTTAATAAAGTTTCTCTATCCATTCCTTGTACAATTACACAGCCTATTACTATTAGCCCTATTAAAACAATGACTATGATTCTAACTTTTTTAGATTTCATTAAACACTCCAGCAAAAAATTAAAATTAACTAGGTTAACCACCTAAACAAAATGTTAAGATTGAAAATTACTAAGATTTTAGCAAGTAATTTCTTATTCTACTTCAAATTGATAAATAGGAGTATTAGATTTAATTTATGTTTTACTACAAAATATTATTAATTTTATTTCTAACTTTTTTAAGTTTTTATCCTGTTATGGCGAATGTAAATATTGAAGATACTGAAAAGACTATTCCAGAAATTGGTATTTCGCGTCAACTAGCAAATAAACGTGCTTCTATCTACTCTCATATAAGATATAAATTAAATTACGAAATTAAACCTATGGATGAAAATTTAATAGGTCATATTGAAATAGAACTTCAAATTTCTAACCCATCAGAGTCATTAATTTTAGATTTTAAGAGCCTTGGAGACGATCCTAATCAACTTAATGGAACACTAAGAAATAATTTTTTAGTTGTTAATGGTCATATTATTACAGATTTTCAACAAGTTAATGGTCATATTATTATCCCAAGCAAAACATTAAAAGTAGGTAATAATTCTTTAGAACTAAGTTTTATTTGTCCTGTACGTAAATCTGGTGCAGCAATTACTCGATATATAGATAAAGACGACAATAACGAGTATCTTTATAGTTTATTTGTTCCAAGTGATGCTCATATGGCTTTTCCTTGTTTTGACCAACCTGACTTAAAAGCTCGTTTTAGTTTATCTATAACTTGTCCTGGACATTGGGCAGTTGTAACTAATACCCCTTTAAAAGAAAGAATAAGTAATCGTCCTGGACACTTTCAAACAGCGACTTTTGAAGAAACTAAAGCTCTTAGTACTTATCTTTTTGCTTTTGCTGCCGGGCCTTTTTCACAACTAGAAATTGAAAACAGCAAAACTCCTATGGATTTATATGTCCGTAAATCCAAGGAAAGTAAAGCTAAAAATGAGCTAAAAGAAATTGCTCGTCTTCATCGTGAAGGGCTAGAAACCTTGGCAAGCTATTTTGATTATCCTTATCCTTTTGGCAAATGTGATATGGTAATTTTACCTGAATTTGCTTATGGTGGAATGGAACATGCTGGAGCCATATTTTTTAGAGAAGATCGTATGCTTTTTCCTAATGAACCTTCTCCCAATGACTTATTAAACCGAGCTAGTTTAATTTTACATGAGGCTGCTCATCAATGGTTTGGTAATTTAGTTACTATGCGATGGTTTGATGATCTTTGGCTAAAAGAAGGGTTTGCGACTTTTATGGCTTATCAGGCTATGGAAAAAGTCTTTCCTGGCAACGTTTGGAAAAACTTCTATCAAGCTAATAAACCTAGAGCATATTCAACTGATAGCACCAAAGGAACAACACCCATTTTTCAAGAAATCCCTAATCTAAAAGATGCAAAATCAGCTTATGGTAATATTGTTTACACTAAAGCACCTTCAATGCTTCGCCAACTTGAGTTTTATTTAGGTAAAGAAGCTTTCCAAAAAGGTGTCCAAGCATTTTTAAGTAGCTATGCTTTTTCTAATGCTGAATGGTCGGACTTAATTAAATGTTATGAAAAGTCGGCTGGTTATAGCTTAAAAACTTGGGCTGATGCCTGGGTAAAGCGTCGGGCAATGGCCGTTGTTGAACCTGTTTTAACTATTAGAGCAGGAAAAATTCACACTCTAAGCTTAAAACAAAATAATATTTTAGGAGAAGATACTATTTGGCCGCTAAAAACTAAATTAATCTTAGCCTATACTAACCAACCAGCTATAGTTTTAACTGTTAGTCTAACTAGCACTACAACTGTAGTTACAGATGTAGTAGGAAAGCCTAAACCAGATTATATTTTTGCTAATTATGAAGATTTTGGATATGGCGAGTTTCGTTTAGATAGTAAAAGTTTAGCTTATATAAAAAGTAATTTAGCAAATGTTTCAGATCAGTTTTTACGCTCGCTTCTTTGGGGAGCTATTTGGAATGCAGTTCAACAAGGCGTTTTTGCACCTGTTGAATATCTAGAATTAGTTTGTCAAGCTTTAAGTAAAGAAGAAGATCCTATCACTGTACAATTAGTTTTAAGTAACTCTGCTGTAGCTTTTAGCCATTATTTATCTTTTCAACAAAAAAATAAAATTGCTCCTAAATTAGAAACAATGCTTTTTCAAGAAATAAAATCTGATAAAAGCTTAGGACTACGTTTAACTTACTTTCGCTCTCTACCAAATTTAATAAGTAGTGCTGAAGGAAGAAAACAGCTAGTAGATTTACTAGAAGGAAAAATGAGTTTTGATAAAATTGAGCTAAAAGCAAAAGATCGTTGGGAACTTATTACTAGCTTAATTTCACAATCTGACCCAATGGCAGAAAAACTACTGTTTATAGAAGAAAAGCAAGATTTAAGTGCTGATGCACAACGCTATAGCTTTATTGCTAAAGCAGCACAGGCAAATAAAGAATTAAAGAAAAATTATTTTGAGCGTTATTTACAAGACCGCGAATTAGCAGAAAATTGGATTGAAACTAGCTTAAGAGCTTTTAATAGTCCAAACCAAGCTAATTTAACGATTGGTTATCTAAGATCTGCTTTAGCAGCACTGCCACAATTAAAAAAACAGAGAAAAATATTTTTTATTAATGAATGGCTAGCAGCCTTTATTAGTGGGCAATCTAGTCCACAAGCTCTAGAAATAGTCCAACAATATTTAAGAGAAAATAGTATAGATAGAGACTTACAACTAAAGGTCTTAGAAGCTAGTGATAAACTAGAAAAGTGTGTTAAAAGTCGTTCTAAATATGCTAGTAAAAAGTCAATAAAAAGAGCTAAATAACAAGGAGCTTATAATATGAATCCAGGATTAATAGGAGGAATTATTGGAGGAGTTCTAGGAATAGGAGGCGGAATTATTGGTACTTACTTTAGTATTAAAAATACACAAAGTAAAAAAGAGAAAGATTATATGATAAAAGCATCTTTTTGGTGTTGGATAGGAATAATTATTTTTTTGGCTTTGTTATTTTTTCTACCTAAACCATATAATTGGCTAGTTTGGATTCCTTATTCCTTGCTTTTACCTCGTTTTGTTATTGGAGTTAATCGTCAATTAGCTAAAATTAGAAAAGAGGAAAATAACATTCTCTAACCTTAAATAAACCTTAGGTTAAAAAAACATGAAAGAACCTTATTTATTAGTGTGGGATTTAGATGGAACAATAGGTAATTTTGAAAAATTAGAAAAATATCGTGAAAATTTGCCTACTGTGGAAGCACGCCCAGAGATTGCACCAGCATTAGAAATTCTATCTAAAATAGGATTTATACATACCGTATTAACTATGGCTACTAGTACCTATGCAGAAATTGCATTAAAGGCTACAGGTCTACGCCACTTCTTTGCTAAAGTAGAAGGCCAAGGTCAAAGGCTTAAAGGTGATGTAATAGGTATTGCTAATGATTTTGGTATTAACCCTAAAAATTATGCTCATAAAATTATGTTTATTGGGGATAGAATGCTTTTTGACGAGCCTAGACACTCAGAAGTAATCTTTCACCTAGAACGTTTTGCTCTAACTCGTCCTGCTAGCCAATTACAAATTCTGGTTGAAACTCTCCTCAAACAAGGAAACGGCTCATTAAGAGAAGGGTTTCTTTCCATTGGTCGGGGTTCTAAAAAATGGTATCAGTTTGCTAAACTACCTCCTATAGAAGTAGGTGTTCCTATACAAAGAAAATTACCTAAACTTGATCCTTTATTGTTATTAGAAAGAGTTCAAGAATGCCCAGTTATTACCTTTGAAAACCCTCCTAACCCACCTGCTACTTCATCTAAGCATCAAGCAATAATAGATAATAGATCTTAATTACATATTATTTATTATTAAAATTGATCAATATATTTGGAGAGCTTTCAAAGCGACTTGAAGTAGTACGAACAGCAACAGGGCCGCCATTTTCATAAATTAAGTTTGTTATAATTTCATCCTGATAACGTCGTGCGTGTAAAACATTATCTTTGTTAAGGATAGCAAAAAACAATGGGCCTTTTTCTTTAGTATAAGCTATTCCAACTAAAGCACTTGCCTTTTGCCTAATTAATGTACCTGTTTTTGCAATTACACTCCCTTGTAGTTCTGCACTAGTAAATCGCTCATCTAAAGTTCCAGCATCAACCCCAGCAGCAGGTAAAAGCTGATCAAAATTTTTACCATTTTTATTAATTGAGCTATAAAAATATCTTAATAACTCTAGTGTAGCTATAGGAGTCATTTTATTTTCCCCAAGTCCTGATGCAGAGGCTACTTCTAGTTGACTAGGGCTAATTTTTACTTTTTCGATCAAAAACTTCTCTATTACCTTTGGCCCGCCTATTTTCTCACCTACGACTTCAGCCATAAAGTTATTAGAATAATCATTTTGCATCTTTAATATATCTAACAAATTACGAGATTGATGCGTTAAAAGTAGCTGTTTTCTTATAGGTATTTCTCCAGCACTAATAATTTGTGTTGAACCTATAATTTCTAAACCTTGAAATACTGCATTAGGTCTATTTTCAGTGTACTCTGTCCAGGCCTCTTGCACAGATTTTGTCCAGTTAGTAGGACTAAAAATAAGTTTTAACTCCTGGGCTGATCGTTGAACAGAAGTGTCAAAATTAAGATAAAAAGGATTTGTTATTAATAAATTTCCTGTTACTTTTTTAATTCCTAAATAAGATAAATTTTCTCCTATTAAAAACGCATTTTCATAAAATAAACTTGGATCCCCTGAACCAACAATAATTAAATCCCCATTAAGCGTATTATCTTTATCTATATCACCATTAGTATAAATCTCTGTATTAAATTTATAGTTATAACCTAATGTTTCTAAAGCAGTTATAGAAGTAGCTATTTTCATTACTGAAGCAGGATTAAAATAGGTTTGGGCGTTTTGTGCAAGTAAAGTATCTCCTGTTAATGTTTGAACCAGCACTCCATGCACAGGCACAAAAACACGCCTTAAACGCATCTGCTTTGCTCGATAACGAACTTTAGCTGTAGGAACACTTTTTTTAATATTTTTTTGAGACTTCTTTTTTTGTTTTGCAGCTAAAATATCTGTTGGTAGCAGGACAAAAACCAAAAACAAGGTAATAAAAAAAGTATAAATTTTGGTATTCATTAAAGTACCCTCGTCTAAATTGATTTAAGAAAGCTACCCATTAATTTGTGATGTTTTTTTATTTTAAGTTGCCTTAATTAAAATTATTTAAGACCAACTAAATTATAGATCAGTAATAAGCTTTTATAAGCAAAATTTTTAAAAATCTTTTGCAACCTTACAACCTTTTTTGCGTTTAAGCCACCATTAAAATATCTAAATTAATATAATAATTTTTAGGAGTAATTTATGTCCGCTTCCTCTCAAAATATTGGTATCTGGGAATGTAAACACTGCCATCATAGCGTTAAAGATGAAGAATCTGTAGCTTTTCACTTAATAGATGGTTTTTTATATGGTTGGTGTCGCCCTTGCTTTAGCGAAGCAGCTATAAAACGTAACCAAACTACAATTAAAAATACTGATACTTTAACAAACAAGTAACTTATCTAGTAAAAATATAAGCTAAATAAGCAGTTCATTAAATGGACTGCTTATTTTATTTTATTAATAAATAATTAGGTAATCTATAGATCCTCTAATTAGGTCTTATCGCATAATAATCCACTATAAATAGTGTACTGAGAAATTATTATGTTTTTTTAACATCTATTTATCTAACTAATGTGTTTTCATAGATCAAGGTAGATCTAAAAATTTTTGTCAAATTTTATCAAAATATACTAACTGTTCTATTATCTTATACTTAAGAATACAGCAATCTACTCTACTATATATAGCTTGCTTCCATTATATTGGCCTATATATAATGTCTACTGCCACAGAACAGATTAAAAATAATTATATTTTTGGCATTATTTTTTCCAGCCAAATGCCGTGCTTTGTCCGTTCTGTGGCAAGAATTATAAAAGCACGGCGTTTGGTTTTTTACTTGGAGCTACTCATTTTATGCCACCTATTATTATTGCAATAGCTAATCAAAAGGGAGGTGTTGGTAAAAGCACCACCAGTGTAAATTTAGCAGGTGAATTGTCACTGCGTGGATATAGCACACTACTTATAGATTCTGATCCACAAAAAAATGCTACCTCTTATCTAATGGCTACAGATCAAATTACCAAACATTTAGCTACTTTTTTACTTTATGAAGTAGCTCCTGAAAAACGTGGCTCTGCTCGCCAAATGCTAAAACAAAAACCCGTAATCTACCCTTTAGAAGATTGTATCTTTGAAACAGGTATCGAAAACTTAGATATGATCCCATCCCATATTTCTGTAGCTAAATTTGAGCAAGCCAAAGCTGATAAAGTAACGCTACTTAGATCAGGGCTTGCAGAAATGGAATCTCGTAGTATCTTTTATGACTTTATTATAATTGACACTCCTCCAAGTCTTGGGCCACTGCTAACGCTAGATTTAACTACAGCAACACATGTTATTACCCCTTTAGCTGCTGAATATATGAGCTTAGAAGGTGTTTCAGACTTTACAGAAACCTTTGCTAACATTAGAAATGGATTAAATAATAAGTTAGAAATGCTTGGTGTAGTTACTACACGTTTTGATAACCGCAAAAATGTTAGTGCCGAAGCAGATGCTAGCATTAGACGTGAATTTGGCGAACTTTGCTTTGAATCTATTGTTTTTGAAAATACTCGCTTAATAGAAGCTTTTGCCTATAAATCAATTCTATCTCAATATAAACCTAGAGCCTTAAATGCTCATAATTATGCAGATTTTTCCGAAGAAGTATTAAAACGCCTTTCTTTACCTACTCGTAAACTAGAAGTCATAGGGTCAAAAGGTAAAAAATAGGACACACTTATGACAGAAAACCCTAAAAAACGCTCTGCTAGCTCTCAACCAAAACGCTCTGCACGTAAAAAATTTGATGTCTCTATTGACCCAGAAGTAGAAGCCTGGTCTAAAAAACTTTTTCATCCCATTAAACCTATTATTGAAGGTCTAAAAGAACAAGCCGCACAAAAAGCAGAGGCTGACTTTATGTCAGACTCTGCAATAAAGTCAGCCTCTGCTAAATTGTCACATACTAGAGACTCTGACTTTATGTCAGATACTGTTAAAAAGTCAGAGTCTGACATAAAAGTAGTATCTGACAAATTGGCAGATACTTTTCCATTTGATCACGAAAGAAATATTGTAGATTGGTTTGTAGTTGATCACGATCAGCATTCTGAAGAAGATCAATTTGAGATCAGCGATCAGCGATCTGAACCGTCTCTAGATCAAGCTACAAGCCGATCTCATCGACGATCAGAACTTGAAATAAAGTCAGACCCTGACTTTTCATCAGATGAGACTCTGACAGGATCAGAGAGAGCCAAAATTACAGACTCTGAAATAAAGTCAGACCCTGACAAAATTACAGGCCGCACTACCGTTGCCCTAACTCGAGGAGAATTAAGAATTCCTAACTATGTCCTTAAAGGATTACTTCCCATTCTTAGTAATAGTGAGTTCGTAGTTTACCTCTGGCTTTACTTTCTTTCTCATGGGTTTAATAAAACAACTTGTTATGTTAGTGCTGGTAAACTAGCTAAATCAGTGAACTTAACAGATCGAACAGTGTTTCGAGCATTAAATTCTTTGGAAGGCCAAGGTCTAATTAGACGAACTGATCGCCATTTCTTAGGTAAAGCTGGAGGGCTAACTTTTGAAGTTTTCTTACCTTCTATTGATGATTCACTAGAGTCTGACACAATGTCAGACTCTGCAAAAATGTCAGATTCTGTCACAACCTCACTTCGATCAGACTCTGACATAAAGTCAACCAATAAAGATCATGATCATGATCTTAAAAGGATGACAGATCATGAAAGACGGACAAAGGAAATCTATCATGACTTAACTGCAAATACTTGGACAAGTTTTGATCACCAACAATATATCCAAATAAAAGATTTGCCTATTGAGAAAATAGAATCCGCAATGAAAGTAATAATTAGCCGTGCGGCTGATCCTATTCGCAGTTTTGCTTATTTTGCTAAATCCTTGAAAAATGTTGATAAAGTTCTAGCCAACGCTGCTAACCCACGGTTGCAGCGGGCTAAAATGCAGGAAATGATGAGAGATATTGTACATACTCAAGTTGGAGGAAAAATATCAGTAGCAGACCTAGAAGAAAAAGTACGACTTAAATGCGAAAGTCTTGGAATCGTTTTTGACAAAGCACTTTTTAACGATTTAGTTTCTAACCGCCAGTTTTAAAATGCAAAATAACACCTATAAAAAATACAAAAAATAATTTTGCTTTGCTTTTTAATAATAAAGTGGTATAACCACCTTACCATTTTATTACAAGGTTAATTATGAAAGAAGCCATATTATCTAAAGAACCTAAAACCATTTGGCAAAAACTTTGGTATTTTCAAGCATATTTATTTTATCCACCAGTTTTATTATGGCTAATGATAAAGGCTACTATAGCAGTAGGTTGGCAACACTTAATTTGGACAGTTGCACTTGGGGCTGTAATTTGGATGTTTATTGAATATATTTTGCATCGTTGGGTATTTCATCAGCCAGAATATGGACAATGGTGGTCACTACTTCCTTGGGCGCATAGAACGCATCATAAGCATCCTAGAGAGCTAAGTTTAATTTTTGCTCCTGTATGGTTTAGCCTTCCTATCAGCATTTTAGTTTGGCTAGCTTTAAGCTTGATTATTGGTAATGGTCAAATAGCCTTGTTGGTACTCTCAGGCATTTGGATTAGTTATTTATGGTATGAGTATGTTCATTATTCTGCTCATTGCCGCCAACCAAAAACTAGGTTAATGCGCTATCTAAAAACTTATCATCTACTACATCATCATACTAATGACCCTATTTGGTATGGTGTTACTTCACCTGTTATTGATCATTTATTTGGTACTTACCAAAATTTACCAGGACGGAAAAAAGCTTGATATAACGCTAGTCTGATAACTAAAAACATTGAGAAGTACAATAATTTAGTTATTAGTTACTTCTGTCTAAATTTATTTATGATTGTTTAGTTTTATCAAATTGATATCCACGACTAATAACATTAGTTGTTTGATGTTTACTTTTTAATACTTGTGCTAAATAATTTAGACCGGGTTCGGGTTTGATGCTCTGACCGCAGGTAAATAAATCAACAGCAGCATAAGAATGTTCTGGCCATGTATGAATAGCAAAATGTGATTCTGCAATAATAATCATCCCACTAACACCTTGAGGGCTAAATTTATGGAAGTTATGAAGAATAATTGTTGCTCCACATTTTTGAGCAGCTTCAAGCATTGACTCTCTGATAAGATCCTCATTGTCAAGCACATTAGGATCACATTCGTAAAAGTCTGCAAGCACTTGTATACTAAGCCCAGTCATTATCTTAATAGTCTATTTTCTTGGTTGGATTTTATTCTAAATAAGGAATTATTCATCAAACCCAGGAATAATGGTAGCTAAACATACTCTATTGCGCCCTGTTTGTTTAGCTCTATAAAGAGCTTCATCGGCTTGTTTAGTTAGTTCTTCTATTGTACGTCCACAAACAGGGTATTGAGCAACACCAACACTAATTGTTACACGTCTTAAACAGCCATGAGGAGAAAAGTCTATTGCTTCAATAGCTTGACGCAACCTTTCACCAGCGATTACAGCACCTTCAATACTAGTTTCTGGAAGTAATACCAAAAATTCTTCTCCGCCATAGCGGGCTGCCATATCGTGGGAACGTAAATGATCATTGATAGTTTGAGAGGTTAATCTAAGAACAGCATCACCAACATCATGACCAAAGTTATCATTAATACCCTTAAAGAAATCTATATCAAAAAGTAATATTGAAAATGGACGCAGATGACGACCAGAAACAGACACGATTTTTTCTAGTTCTTCTTGAGCATGATTACGGTTCCAAAGACCTGTAAGGGCATCTCTTGTTGCTTGTTGGTAAAGGCGTTGGTGGTAGGAAAGATCTAAACGATCTTTTACTTCAAATTTTAGAATGGTATCACCAATGCTGATTTTATCACCATTTCTTAGTAATACTTCAGCAATACGTTCACCATTAATATAAGTACCATTTTTACTGTTAAGATCTACTAAAGTAACGCGGGAACTTTGTATATCTTCGCCTTCTTGAACTGTAATTAAAACATGGCGACGTGAAGCCTTCCCATCATCAACACGAATTTCTACATCCTCGCTACGTCCAAGGACGCTTTCTGGCTTGTCTAGTTGGAAAACACAACCAAAATCACGACCTTCAATAACAGTCAAAGTATAGTAATGACTGCTACCTTGATGGGCACCACGCACATCAGCAAGTCGCAATTCAATAGTTTGATCTAAAGGTTGTGTAAAATTTAGGTCTTTGTCTTTAGCCATGATTTAGCACTTAATTAGAACATACACTGAGTTAACAGGGGTAAAATATCATAGCTAGGATTGCAATGTCTATGCTGAATCTGCATTTAGTAATAAAAAATTAAAAACTTGAGGATACTCTTTAGCAGTTTATTCAATAGCAAAATCAACTATACGTAGCAATCCAGCTTTATTTAAAGCTACTACGGTTTGAATAGTCTCCAAATCTCCTTGTAGACAATGCAAACATTCGCTTAATGAATGTGTACCGTCAAAGAGTTGTAAAATACGCATTGTTTCGTCTGAAAAATCTGAAGAGAAAAACTCAGGATTATCCTCTATGTTAACAGACATAAAAACATCACCAGGGGGAAGTTGCTCAATTAATCGTAATTCCTCATCACGTCGGCGCATTGCTTCCATTAAAATACCTTGAATGCTTTGTTTGATAGCTGTATTTCGTTCTACTAGCTGGCTATGAAAATTAAAATTACCTCCATCCATACACCAATTAACCAAACAATAAATAGCTGTTTTACCAGCTAGATCTTCAAATTCAGCATCAATAATGCGGCCTTGGTCAATATAAATAATTCCATAACGGCCTGAACGAGATAGTCTTAATACTCCAGACTTATTACCTGCGGCCAAGGATTGTAACAGGTCAGGAAGAGGAATTTCTGAAAGTTTTCCTCTTACATCACCTGCCATACGAGCTTTTTGCAACATTCTACGTAAGCGTATTCCTATCTCTTCAATATCAAAAGGTTTTAACCAGTAATCTTCTACCCCACCTTGCAGAGCCTGAAGTTTTTCATCCATTTCTATTCTACCAGTTAAAAAGATAAAAGGAATATCTGTAAGATTATCATCACTTTGCAGGTACTCAAAAAGTCCATAGCCATCCCGACGAGGCATTACTATATCAGAGATAATAAAATTAGGCTTGACTTCTCTTAATTTCTCTATAGCTTCTTGCCCATCTATAGCTTCTATAACTTGGCAACCCATGTCTTTTAGTAACTCTACTAGCAACTCCCTAACTGCTGCATCATCATCAACTACCATTACAGATAGATCCTTAAAACTAGGTCTTTCTATTGGTCGAAAACTTCCTGTAGCACGCGAAGCAAAGCCAGGCTTTGTTTCAATACGCAAAATTTCTTGGCTAGAATCTAAGTTAATAGATGTTGGCAAGCTTAAAGGGCCGGTTGTATACCTGCTTGCCGGACTAGGCAGCTTAGGCATTTCTTTAGGTGTAACAAATTTGTTTCCTATTGGTATAGGACTTTCTTTTGATGTAAAGGATTCTTCTTCTGATTCTGATAAATCAAATACAGGAGGCTTAAGCGCGGTCTTATTATCGCTATATAAATTACTATTTTCTAGCGTTGTGTGATAAGCAGAAGATTCTTCTTCTATAGCAACTAAGTCAGTAATAAAAGGTATTTCATCATCTGTTTCATCTGTTGCTACACTAACTTGTAATGAGTAACCTAAAGAAGATTTTTCTTGTTGAATAGTTGATAACTCTACTGTTAAAGCATTTTCGTCTAATATAGAAAAAACTTCTCTTAACCAATTTAGATCAAAAGAATAAGTAGTTAATAAATTTTCAAAATATTCTTTTGCCGCTTGTGTTTCTTCACTTTGTACATAAAGCTGGGCAAGTTGTTGAATTGGTCTAATGGTTTTATCCATTTGGCCTAATTTTATATGAATACTAATTATTTCTTTTAGTGATGTATTAACTAAATTGTTTGGTTCAAGTAATTCTGCTTTATGAAAATAAAGTAAGGCTTCACTTAAGTCTTCTATATGTAAGAAATGTTGAGCAAGTTTTAGATAAGTTTGACGTAAATTTTTTATATCATTATTTAATGCTGCCAACTTCAGACTAGTTTTTAATGTTGCTAAATCTGTAAATGCCGGGAGGTCTTTGTTAGGGATGCAATTGGATTTATCATTACCATCATGATTACTTTGAGGACAAATTGATATACCACTGCTGTTATGGTGGTTTTGGCAAACGGGACACTCTTTGTTAGCTGCTAGCATTTTTGTTTCCACAAACAGAAATTTAGGTAATCTAAATATTTTATGCTAATTGGTTGATAGCAACATAGGTCACTAGCCATTTTAGCAGTTCGATATTTTTAATGTAACTTTTAATTTATTAAAAATATAAGGTTAAAACTATGAGTATTAGTTAAACACCTTAAGGGTACTTCTAGTGATTAATAATAACTTAGAAAACAATATTGGCATAGTTAAATTTTCGTTAATAGGTTTTGGTAATGCTGCCCGTCGTTTAGCTGAACTGTTAATTGAGAAAGAGCAGGAGATAGCTCAAAAATACCAAACACGGTTTATATGCACTGCCATTGCTACTGCTAAACATGGAATAATAATTTCTGATAAAGAAATAAACCTGACTTTAGCATTAGCTAAAGTAAAATCCAATCAATCTTTGACTACATTAGACGGTGTTATCCCGCTATCAGATTCTTTTCAAGCTATTAGTAAAAGTTCTGCCGATATTATGATAGAAACTAGTATTTTAAGCTTAGAAAATGGCGAACCTGCTCTTAGTCATGTAAAACAAGCTTTACTAGCTCGTCAAGATGTTGTCACCGCTAACAAGGGGCCTCTAGCCTTTGCTGCCTCTGAACTACTAAAATTAGCAAAAGCTCAAGATCGCCATCTCTACTATGAATCAACTATGATGGATGGCACACCAGTTTTTAACCTAGTACGTCATACTTTACCATTAACAAAAATTCATAGAATAAAAGGTATTGTTAATAGCACAACAAACTTTATTTTAAGCGAAATGGAAGAAGGTAGAGATTTTGCTAGCGCGTTAACTAAAGCTCAAAATGTTGGTATTGCTGAAGCAGATGCTAGCCTAGACGTTGATGGTTGGGATGCAGCAGTTAAAGCTTGTGTGCTAGCTAATTGCTTAATGAATGGCGAACTTAAGCCAAAAGATGTTAATCGTTTAGGTATTGCTAATATTAGCATGGATGAAATTTCAATTGCTCAAAAGGCAGGAAAAAAAATCCGTCTAGTTATGGACATCATTAATAACAATGGAAAAATATCAGCATCGGTTTTACCTACAGAAATTGACAAATCAGATGTTTTTTATACTATAGATGCTTTTTCTAATGTTTTAACCTTAGAGACTGACCTAATGGGAACTTTAACTATTATTGAAAAAGATCCAACACTCACCCAAACAGCTTATGGGTTATTTAGCGATTTGCTATCAATAGTTTCTGCTAGAAAGGGTAAATAATGAAACCAACTCTATCACCTAGAATTAAAATTTGTTGTATTAGCAGCGTCCAGGAGGCTCACCTAGCCATCAATTATGGAGCGTCTGCCCTTGGACTAGTTTCTGAAATGCCTAGCGGCCCAGGCGTAATTTCTGAAGATTTAATTCAGGAAATAGCAAAAGAAGTCCCTCCACCAATAGCAACATTTCTCTTAACCAGCAAACAAGACATTAGAGAAATAGTTGATCAACAACGCCGCTGCGCCACTAACACAATACAAATCTGTGATTGGCTTGTAACAGGTAGCTATGAGCAACTACGCTCATCACTTCCAGGTATTTCCTTAGTGCAGGTTATTCATGTCCAAGATGAAAATTCCCTATCTCAAGCCTTAAATGTTGCTCCTTATGTTGATGCAGTTTTGCTTGATTCAGGCAACCAAGCTTTAGCTGTAAAAGAATTAGGTGGCACGGGCCGCACTCATAATTGGGAAATTAGCCGCCAAATCCGCGAGCAACTTTCAATCCCAATATTTTTAGCTGGGGGCTTAAATCCAGATAATATTACTGAAGCTATAGAAACCGTAGCACCTTTTGGACTAGATATTTGTAGCGGTGTACGCACTAACGGACAACTTGATGAGGCAAAACTAGCTAGCTTTTTTACCAAAGTGCAAAAGCAAAACTAAAAATCCAAATTTTCTATCTCCTTAACCATTTGCTCTACAAGTTTGTCTATTGCCTTTGGAAGTTCTAAGGAAAGCTCTGACCCTATTTGAAAGTTTTTTCCTGTTACTCCATAAAAAATAATTGTTTTAGGCAACTGATTAAGTATTCGCGCTAGCTCAATAGCTTCTGCCAAGTTAAAAGCATGTGTAGAATAAAAAAGCTCAGTTGCTAAAGTTTGTTGTTGTAAATCAAAACGGTGAATTGTTCCAATTGCGTCTTGGCTAGAAACTCCATCTACAATAAAAACTATTGAATTCTCTGCATTTTCTGACCAAAGCGAGATTAAAAAACTAGCCTCGCCGCTATGCTCATAAAAATCAACTTGGCGATCAGCAACTAGCCGTTTTAGTTTTCTTACTACTAGTAAACCTGCTATGTCATCACCTCGAAACTCATTACCTAAACCAATTACTAAAAGAGACATGTTATTGTTTGTCTAGCGTTAGTTTTAGGAAATGTGTAGCGCAAGAGATACAAGGGTCATAGTTGCGAACAGCTTGTTCACAATGCCAAGTCAATTCTTCTTCAGTCATTGACAAATATTTTGGCACAAATTCTTGCAAATCTTTTTCAATCGTCCTTTGATTTTGGGATGTTGGAGGAACTATTTTTGCGTCTAAAATTAAACCTTCATCGTCAATCTGATAACGATGATAAATTGTCCCTCTAGGTGCTTCTGTGCAACCATAGCCGGTTGAGGCTTTAGGCTCTATTTTTACAGCCGCTTTTTCAGGCATTTCATATTGCTGAATAATACGTAATGCTTCATCAAAGGCATAAAATATTTCTAGGCTACGAATAACAATGCTTTGAAAAGGATTATTGCAGTTTCTTGACAATCCGACTTCAACAGCAAGTTCTTTAGTTGCTTGAGATAGTTGGTCAAAATTTAGGTTATAACGCGCCAGCGGCCCAACAAAATAATTACTTCCATCTTTTGTTAAAACAGAATGTAGCGCGTTAGAATGCTTAACATGCTGTTCTGTAAAATGCTGGTCATATTCATTAATTGCAATATTTAGCCCATCGCTAGAAATTATTCTACCTTCATTAAAAGGATATTCTTGATCGTGATGTAGCGAGACATAGTTATATTTTTGGTCAAAATCAAAGAAATTAAATTTTGCTACCCACTTTACTGTTTCAACCGCAATATCTCTAGCCGTTTTAAGTTTTTCCCCAAGTGCTAATAACTCTTTTTTAGTAGGGACTTTATAAAAACCTCCAACCTTAACATTGATTGGATGAATTTCTCGGCCACCAATTAATTTAACTATGTCATTGCCTGCTTTTTTCATTTGCAGACCATTTTTAACAATATCTGGGAAATCCTTTGCCATATGAATAGAGCTTTGATAGCCCAGAAAATCCGGTGCGTGCAACATATAAACATGCAAAGTGTGGCTTTCAATCCATTCACCACAATAAAGCAAGCGTCTTAATTCTCGTAGTTGGCCTTCAACCTTAACGCCAAGCCCATCTTCCATTGCATGTACCGCGCTCATTTGATAGGCAACTGGACAGATTCCACAAATTCGAGCCGTAATGTCTGGAACGTCAGTAAATTGACGACCTCTTAGAAATGCTTCAAAAAATCTAGGTGGCTCAAAGATTTTTAGCTGAACATCTACAACTTTTTCATCTCTAACCTTGATGTACAGGCCGCCTTCGCCCTCTACACGTGCTAAATAGTCTACTTTTATTGTTTTATTGTTCATGGCGGGTACTCTCCTTTAGAAAATCAGGAGTATAGGCATTGTAACTACGAAATAGCTTCATAATATCTTGGTTTTTTACTCCTAATTGATAAAGCTTATTGCTTAAGGAATTAGTGTTAGTGTTTTCTTTAGCACCATAACAACCAAAACAGCCGCGAGTGTAAGACGGGCATAAAGCCCCGCAACCAGCGTGCGTTACCGGCCCAAGGCAGGCTGTCCCGTGACTAACCATCACACATACGTTTCCTGCTAATTTGCATTCTAAACAAACGCTATGAGCAAAAACATTAGGCTTACGTCCCTTTAGAAACGCGCTAATTACTTCTAAAAGCTGCTCTTTGTTTATTGGACAGCCATGCAACTCAAAATCTACTTTTACATGGTCAGCAATAGCCGTAGATTTATCTAATGTAGAAATATAGTCAGGTGTAGCATAAACAATTGAAATAAAATCTTTTACAGACTTAAAATTTTTTAATGCTTGAATCCCACCTGCTGTTGCACAAGCTCCAATGGTGATTAAATATTTAGAGATTTTTCTGACTTCTTTAATTCGTTCTAAGTCGTGTGGTGTGGTGATTGAGCCTTCAACTAATGAAAGGTCATAAGGCCCGTCTATAACTTCGCGTGAAGCTTCAGGAAAATTAGCAATTTCTATTTTGCTTGCTACCGTTAAAAGCTCGTCTTCACAATCCAACAAGCTTAGTTGGCAACCATCACAAGAAGAAAATTTCCACACAGCTAGTTTTGGCTTAGACATCTTAAACCTCTCTAAGTTCTAAATATTTCTGCATTTCTTGGTAGGTATAAACCGGGCCATTTTTACAAATAAAAGTTCCAGCTAATTGGCAATGTCCACAAAACCCTATAGCACATTTCATATTTCTTTCCATAGAAATAAAAATGTCTTCAAATTTCATCCCGTGATCTTTAAGCTTTAGCCCAACAAAACGCATCATTATTTCCGGGCCACAAATCATGGCTATAGAATTATTAGCATCAAATTTTGCTTTAGCAATTAAGTTTGTTACTACGCCAACTTGACCTTGCCAATTGTTCTTTGTCCTATCAACTCGATCAACAGTTGTGTAAACGTCTAGCTTTTTGCTCCATTCCTGATATTCAGACATAAAGATTTGGTCTTCAGGAGTTCTTGCACCGTAAAGCAATGATACTTGCCCGTAATCTTCACGATGAGCCATTAAGTAATAAAGCACTGGACGAAGTGGAGCCAGTCCTATACCGCCAACTATTACTAAAACATCTTTTCCCTTAGCTGATTCTATAGGCCAACTGCTACCAAACGGGCCCCGCACACCTATTAAATCACCTGCTTGCAAGTTTTGCATTGCTTTAGTCACTGTTCCAACAGCGCGAATTGTATGCACAATAGGCAAAGCCCTTTCGCTATCACCACTAATAGAAATTGCTACCTCTCCCATACCAAATAAATAGAGCATATTAAATTGACCTGGCAGAAATCGAAAATTTCCTTCAGGATCTAGCGGCAGTAACTCAAAAGTAAAAGTGTCCTGGTTTTCATTTACTTTATTTTTAATTCGGTATTGAACTGGTAGCATTGGGTCAACTGTTTGCATAGCGTTCCTTTTTTTCTAATGGACTCGGTAAACGTCTAAAAGCTGCAATTGTGTTGCTTGTAGGCGTTGCACAATAATTTGGGTAAATCGCTTCATCAGTTCATAGCCTAAAGCTTTATTATTTTCGCATTTATCCCTAATACATTTTCCATCTATTGCTAATGCTCTAATAGGTGTTAAAGCTTGTGCGTCAAAGTGCCAGCGGTAAGGCGAAATTAGCCAAGACCATCCTAACACCTCGCCAGCATCTACTGTGTGAACCGTGATCGCCCCTAAATTAGAAGCATAAATATCAACTGTTGCTTTTCCTTCCCTAATTAAATAGAAAGTGTCAGCCTGTTTTCCTTCTCTAAGTAAAAATTCTCCTTCCTTAAATCTAACATTTTTAGTACAACCAACAATTAGAGCTAGGTATTCTGGCTCTAGGTCAGCAAATAATGGGTGTTTGGCTAAAATTGGTTCAAGATTTTGTATCATTAGAGTTTCTTCCTTTGGTCTTCTTGACGAATAATTTTTGCTTGTTCTGTAATGTCTATTCCTACTGGACACCAACTAATGCAGCGTCCACAACCAACACAACCAAGTGTGTCAAACTGCTCCATCCAACTAGAAAGTTTATGTGTCATCCACTGTCGATAACGTGATTTAGTAGAACTTCTAACGCTACCACCATGAATATAAGAAAAATCTAAGGTAAAACAAGAATCCCAATTGCGCCAACGCTCTGCAATTTCTCCTGTTAAATCTGTTGTATCTTGTACAGAGGTACAAAAACAAGTTGGACAAACCATTGTACAATTAGCACAGGTTAAACACCGGCTAGCTACCTCATCCCAGCTAGCATTTTCATAACTATGAGAAATTATTTCTGCTAAATTATTAGTGTCTAGCTTTCGTCCCATTTGATTAATTGTATGTTCTGTAATATTTTGTGCAAGTTCTTGATCTTCTAAACTTGCTTCTTTATAAGGAATATTTTCTAATATAGCTTTACCTTTTTCTGTACCTATTTCTACTAAAAATTTATGCTCTTTTTCTGTTGCAATTTCTGTTAAAGCTAAGTCAAAATTGCTTTCTGCCTTTGGCCCTGTATTCATAGAGACACAAAAACAAGTGTTTACCGCTCTAGCACAATTTACGGCTAGAATGAAAAGGTCTTTGCGACGTTCTGCATAAATTGGATCTACAAACTTGTCTTTAAGAAAGATCCGGTCTTGAATCAAAATTGCATTTAATTCACAAGAGCGCACACCAATAAAAGCTAACTTACCGCTAAATTTATTTTCACTTACAAACTGCATTTCCTGATTACTTTTTTTAGTAATTTGCCAAAGCTTTATTTTAGGCGGATGCAAATATTTTTTCCAAGAATTTGCTGCTACTGTATAACTAAAAAATGTTTTTTCAGAATGTTTTTTTAAGCGATAAAATCCGCCTTCTTGCTCATCTATGCATCCTATAGGCATTTCATCAACTTTTGTTATCTCATCGTAAATAACTGTATTATCTTTAATTGTTGGAGCAAACGTCTGATAACCTTGCAAAATAAGATTATCTATTAATTGTTGAAAATGCTCTGTTTGGATAATTATAGCTTGGTTTTGCATAATGATTTTCTCTCTAACATCAAACAATTAAAAAAACGCAATTTTTTGATAAATTTTAATATCGGCAATTGGTGTGCCATATTTATGGAGATGTTTTTTGCCTCCTTGGGATGTTAACCCAAGAAGGCAAGTGATTGCCAAGAAACATAAATCCTAAAGTCCAGAATCAATAAATTATTCTACCCAATCAGCAACAAAAACATTAGTTTCACCTCTAGCTTTAGCGTTGCGATTTGATGCCCAAACTAGCTTTTTACCATCAGGACTAAACATTGGGAAACCATCAAAGCCAGGCGAGTAAGTGATGCGTTTCATATTGCTACCATCTTCAGCACTTACAACAAATAAATCAAAATTACGTCCTTTTGGGTCTAAATCCGCATGGTTTGAGGAAAAAATAACTCTTTGTCCATCAGGGGTAAAAAATGGACAGAAATTTGCTTTGCCAATGGTGGTTAGTTGGCGTTTTTCGCTTCCATCAGCATTCATAATGAAAATTTCCATCTTGCTAGGCTTTACTAGATTTTTTTTCAGTAAATCTTGATACTGTGTAAGTTCATCGCCTGTTGGGTGATAAGCGCGGTAAACTAATTGTTTTCCATCAGGTGAAAAGAATGCTCCACCATCATAGCCAGGATCGTCAGTTAATCTTTTAACATTTGACCCATCTGCATCCATTACATAAAGATCTAAATCTCCATCTCTAGTTGAGGTAAAGACTATTTTTTTACCATCTGGTGAAATAGTTGCCTCAGCATCGTAGCCATTAGACTTAGCTAAAGTTTTTAGGTCTGAGCCATCAGGATTTGCAACATAAATATCATAATCAGGATTTATAGGCCAAACATAGCCTTGGGAAAAGTCTGGCGGAGGAGGACAGTCAGCCTTTGCAGCGTGTGTTGAAGCAAAAAGGATTTTTTTGCCATCAGGAAAGAAATAAGAACAAGTTGTTCTACCCTTTCCTGTACTAACTAGTTTCATTTCTTTGCTATCTTCAACATTGATTGTAAAAATTTGGTCACATTTATAATCGCCGTGAGTGGACTGTAAAATTAGCTGCTTACCGTCTGCATTCCAATAAGCTTCAGCATTTTCACCACCAAAAGTAAGTTGTTTAATATTAGCTAGGTGTGTTTCTTCAGCATAAGTTAAGCCTCCTTCAGGTGGTTGGCCGCTTGTTGCTGTGGGACTTGGTGTTGAGTCAGGTGCTGGAGTGTTAGTTTTGTTTGGTTCTGTTTGATTACAAGCAACTGCAATAAAGGCAAAAATTGCAAATAAAGCAAATAATAGTAAGTTTTTTTTCATAAAACCTCAGTATAAGATTTTTAGGGTTAAATAATGACGAAACCCAATAATAATTATTTTTGGCAGGCTAATAATTATTATTGGGTTTTAATTTTAATTAAACAAGTTTTACCAGCAAAATAGCCTAGAGATCTCTAGGCTATTTTTAATTTCCAAATAAAATTATCAAAATTCTATGCTTTAGCTTGATTAATTGTCGGTGCTAGCCGCACATGCTCCGGCTCCGCATCCGCCACCAGTTGTTGCACAAGGCGTTTCAGCTTTGGTTTCAGTTTTGGTTTCAGACCTGCTACTACTTTTCTTTGAGTAGTCTGTTAAATACCAGCCAGAACCTTTTAATGAAAAACTGGATTGAGAAAGCAATTTATTTAATTTGCCGTCGCATCTTTCACAGCTTGTTAATGGAGCATCAGAAAATTTTTGAATTTTCTCGATTATTACACCGCATTTTTCGCATTGATATTCGTAAATCGGCATTGTCAAACCTCCTGAAAAGCCGAAAAATTGAAAAATTAATTTTTATAGTCAGATGCTCTTAATTTAGCATAAGCTCTCTATTTATGTCAAAAGCCAAGGCTTAGTATTAGTTCTTGTTAACTAAATTGCACTCTTGAGTAAGTGCGTTGCAAAGATAATCTACAATTGATAAAAGGTAGCTCTATAAACTCATCTAAGTTGCTAAATGATTGACTTGTCCAAGTGTTGTCTGGCTGTCTAGTTAATAAAGTAGCAAATACCTGATTTTGTGCTACTAGCAAATAATACCTAAGAGTGTCAATTTGTTGGTATTCTCTAAATTTTCCTTCTTGGTCAAAGCTAGCTGTTGATCTGGACAATACTTCTACTATCAAAACAGGATTAGTTAAACTTTCTAAACCACTAATAATTTCACAAGTTGCCTCACAAGCAACCACAACATCAGGATAACGATATATTCTATTTAGCGTTTTAGTTCGCATATCGTTGATAAGCGATTCGCAACTAGTTCCTTCAAGTTGTTGAGCTAATTGGAGGTTAATAGCATTTGCTATACGGTTATGGCGAAGACTAGAACCAGACATAGCAAATATTTCACCATAAACATATTCATGTCTAATATCTGAATTTTTTTCTATTTCAAAATATTCTTCTATTGAATAAAATTTTTTAGGGTTTCTTGCCATTGTTTTTCCCTAGTCTTTAGTTGTTATTATTTTAACAGCAGAGAAATTCTTTGTATTCTAAAAAAGCCAGTATCTATTAACTTTAATAGGTACTGGCTTAGTTATAGTTTATAGCTTCTGTAGTTTTATATGCGTAGGGCTTTAACCTATGCTACTAATACCTGTAAAGCTCGTTTATTGCCTTGGCGATGTCGCTAATTTGAGGCAATATTCTTTCTTCTAGCTCAGGAGCATAAGCAACAAAAGTGTCCATTGCTGCTACTCTCATTACTGGCCCATCTAAATATTCAAAGAGTTCTGAGCCAATTCTAGCCGCAATTTCAGCCCCATAACCCCAAGATAAACAATCTTCATGGACTACTAAAACCTTGTTGGTTTTCTTTACTGATGCTTCAATTGCAGGCCAATCATATGGGCTAAGTGTACGTAGATCAATAATTTCTACCTCAATACCTCGTTCTGCCGCTTCACGAGAAGCTACAACAGAATGCTGAACATTTGCACCATAAGTAATAATCGTTAAGTCTCGCCCTTCTCTAACTGTACGAGCTTTTCCAAATGGAATCATATAGTTAGGGCCAGGGTATTCTGACTTGTTATAAGTTTGACGATAAAGATGTTTATGCTCTAAGAATAAAACTGGATCATCTGATCTAATTGCTGTGCGAAGTAGTCCATTAGCGTCTAGTGCGTTAGAAGGAAATACTACTCTTAAACCTGGAATATGTGTAAAAGTCGTTTCTCCACATTGGCTATGATAAACCGCGCCACCTTTTAAGTAACCGCCAATCGGGACGCGAAGCACAGCAGAACAAGAAAAAGCGTTGTTGGAACGCCAGCGCAATACAGCCAACTCATTACGTATTTGCATCATAGCAGGCCAGATATAATCAAAAAACTGAATTTCAACAACAGGCTTTAGCCCACGTGTTGCCATTCCTATTGCACGACCAACAATGTTAGCTTCGGCTAACGGAGAATTAAAAACCCTCATGCCACCATAGCGACGTTGCAACCCGGCAGTCACCTTAAACACTCCGCCTTTGCCTTTAACTTGTTCTAAATATTCTTCTTTGGAGCAATCTGCAACATCTTCGCCAAAAACTACAATTCTTGGGTCTTTAGCCATTTCATCACGAAGACAATAATTAATTAAATCTACTACTGTGCCTGGTGTTCCTCCTGCTAGTTCTGCTGGTGTAGAAAATGCTTCTGAAGTAGGGTCAACATCTGGCGAGTAAACATAATTAGCGGCAGTGTCTTTAGCTGGCTGAGGGCTGCTTAATGCTACATCTGCGGCCCTGTTTACCTCATCATCTACACTTTGCTTTAATTCTGTAAGTTCTTTTTCTGTTAAGATTTTTTCATCTAACAAAAATTGTGCAAATGTTTTTACTGGATCACGTTTTTCTTCTTCGCTACGTTCAGAAGGTGGTTTATAAAGCTTTTCTTCGTCGGATAATGAGTGGGAATACGGTCTGATTACATGAGCGTGTACTAGGGCTGGGCCTCGTCGCATACGGCAATAAGTTACTGCTTCTCTTAGAACTTGATAGCTTGCAATTGGGTCTGTTCCGTCTACTTCCTTAATAAATAAATTAGGATAGCCAACTAGCAATTTTGAAATGCTTCCGCCAGCAGTTTGTACTTCTGTTGGTACTGAAATAGCATAACCATTGTCTTCTACCAAATAAAGAACAGGCAATTTTAAGTTACAAGCTGTGTTTAGCGACTCAAAAAATTCTCCTTGGCTAGTTGTACCATCGCCAGTTGAAACATAAATAACTTCATCTTGCTTAAATTGATTTGCACGGTCAGCAAAATTGTCCTTAAAAGCATTGTAATAACGGCCTGCTTCAGCACAACCAACAGCTTGAAGAAACTGTGTTCCAGTAGGGCTAGATTTAGACACTATATTTAAGTCTTTATGTCCCCAATGTGAAGGCATTTGACGACCACCAGAGTTAGGATCTGCTTCTGCACCAACCGCAGATTGCAACATTTCTGTTGCAGTCATTCCAAGCTGTAAGGCTAAAGCACGATCTCGATAATAGGCATAAAACCAATCATAACCAGGTTTTAAGACTAGACCAGCGGCTACAAGTATTGCTTCATGGCCTGCACCGCTAATTTGAAAAAATATTTTGTTCTGGCTCTTTAATTGTATTTCTTTATCATCAAGACGACGGGAAAGATAAATATTTCTATAGATGCCAATTAGGGTTTGACGATCCAACCCAACGTATTTTGAAAGGGCGACTTCTGCGCTCATTTATTCCTCCAACGCTACTTAATTATTGTAGTTAAATGTAGTTAAAAAAAAGCTAATAATAATAATAGGTGCAACTGCCAACAATAGCACCTATAGCAACACTTGTTCAAGTCTTTAACCCAAAAGTCAAAATGTAAGTAATACAAAAGTAATACAAATAAATCCTAGTTGTTTGTTGATAAGCTTTGCATTTTGGCTTGAACCTACCATTAATAAAATACATAATAACCCCTCTTAAATAGACGACTTTAACCCTATTAAAACTAATAGCGTAATATTGACTATTGTTTTAAGGTTCTAAATCTCAATAACAAAGGCTAGAACGATGGAAAACCAACCTTCTTTATTTGATAGTTTTACTGAATTAAAAGCACAAGAACCTAAGGCTAAAAATAATTTAGCTGACTTGGAGAAAAAGCTTTGGAGCCTTGCCGATCAGCTTCGTGCTAACTCTAATCTAAAATCTGCTGAATATTCTATTCCGGTGCTTGGGCTAATTTTTCTTAAGTATGCAGACTATAAATTTTCTAAAGTTGAAAAAGAATTAGCTGGTAAAACTAGCGGTAGGCGGCAAATAGGCAAGACTGATTATCAAGCTAGCGGGGTTTTGTATCTGCCAACGGAAGCCCGTTTTTCTAAGCTAATTGAGCTACCAGAAGACCGCGATATTGCTTTAGCTATTAATCAAGCAATGAAGCTCATTGAAGCAGAAAATGAAGACCTTAAAGGTGTTTTACCTCAAAATTATGCGATTTTAGAGAAAAGTACAATCTTAGAGCTATTAAAGCTAATAAATTCCATTCCAACAGATATTGAGGGAGACGCTTTTGGCAAAATTTATGAATATTTCCTTGGTAGTTTTGCTATGTCTGAAGGTCAAAAAGGAGGCGAGTTTTTCACGCCTACATCAATAGTAAAGTTAATTGTAGAAATCATAGAGCCTTTTCATGGCAAAATTCTTGACCCTGCTTGTGGTTCAGGCGGCATGTTTGTCCAAAGTGCAAATTTTGTTGAAAACCATAAGAAAGACCCTAATGCAGAGATTTCTATTTATGGACAAGAAAAAGTTGGTGAAACTGTTAGGCTATGTAAGATGAACTTGGCTGTTCATGGGCTTTCTGGCGATGTTAAAGAAGCTATTAGCTACTATGACGACCCTCACAAAGCTGTAGGCGAATTTGATTTTGTAATGGCTAACCCTCCATTTAATGTTAATTCCGTAGATAAAACTAAGCTTAAAGACGATAGCAAACGCTTTCCTTTAGGAATGCCTAGCGTAGATAACGCTAACTATCTTTGGATACAAATTTTTTACAGTGCCTTAAATGAGCGTGGCCGAGCCGGTTTTGTAATGGCTAATTCTGCGTCTGATGCTCGTAGCTCTGAAGCTACGCTTAGGCAAAAGCTAGTAGAATCTGGCGTAGTTGATGTGATGGTATCTGTTGGCTCTAATTTCTTTTACACGGTTACTTTACCTTGTACGCTTTGGTTTTTAGACAAAGGCAAGCGCGACACTGCACGCAAAGACAAAGTTTTATTTATTGATGCACGAGCAATTTATAAGCAAATTGACCGCGCCCATCGTGAATTTACTGATGAGCAAGTAGAATTTCTAGCAAACATTGTCCGACTTTATCGAGGCGAAGAAATCGAAAACCAACAAAACACTAAAGAAATGCTGATAGACAAATTCCCTAGCAATGTTTATGTAGATATAGCAGGGCTTTGCAAAGTGGCAACCATTGATGAAATCGCAGCGCAAGGTTGGAGCTTAAACCCTGGGCGTTATGTAGGGGTGACAGAAAAAAGCGCGGAAGATTTTGATTTTAAGGCGCGACTTACAGAGTTAAACGAAGAGCTAGAAAGCCTTAACCTAGAAGCACATGAGCTAGAAACACAAATAGCGGACAACATTGGTAAACTGCTAGAGCAAATGGAATAATAGATAAAATATTAATTTTTAATCCTCAAAAAGAAGAAAATAGTTTTATGGACAAACTAGAGAACTACCGTAAAGTATTGCAGGATATAATATTAAACTATGCACAATATAAACCTAGTCATGGACATTTAGAAACTATTCCTGTTTGCGACACAGCACGCGACGAGTATTTGTTATTAGTTGTAGGTTGGGATAAACCAGGCAGAGTTCATGATGTTACTATTCACACAAGAATAAGGGACGGAAAAGTTTTAATAGAGTGGGATGGAATAGAACAAGGTATAGTTCAAGATATGATTGATGCAGGTATTCCTGAAGAAGATATAAAATTTGTGTCTTACACTGATTATGTAAAAGAAAATGAACAAGTTAAAGATGTTGCTGTTGCATAAATTAAGCTAGTATGCTGTAAACCAAATAAGTTGATATAAAAAGCAGATCTTAAGCTCTTAAGCCCCAGCGGGGCGACATATATGTAGCCTAGGGTTTCAACCCTAGGGCAAAGTATTAATCATTAATTAGAGTCGCGTAGCGACGACATAACCTTGTTAAAACATATGAAAGCTAAATATTTAGTAATTTTTGAAAAAGCAGAAAAAAACTGGTCAGCCTACTTTCCACAAGTTGAAGGATGTGCTGTAACAGGCAAAACGCTTGATAAAACCAGACGTTTAGCCCAAGAAGCCTTAGAATTTCATTTTGAGGGCTTGCTAGAAAGTGGTTGTGCAATACCAGAAGCCTTACAAATAGATTTAGATCAGCTATACCGAGATTTTCCTTTTGAATATGCAGGGTATGTTGAAATAGACCTTGATTTTGAAGCAATCGCGGCTTGATTTTATGAGCAACAAGAATAATTGGCCTCTTAAATCTTTAAATGAACTAGGTTTTGTTGGTCGTGGCAGATCTCGCCATCGGCCACGTAATGAGCCATCTTTATATGGAGGGCAATACCCATTTTTTCAGACAGGTGATATAAAAGCAGCAGAACTTTATCTTTACAAATATGAACAAACTTATAATGAAAAGGGATTAGCACAAAGTAAGCTTTGGCAATCGGGGACATTGTGCATTACTATAGCTGCAAATATTGCTGAAACAGCTATTTTGAAGATTCCAGGATGTTTTCCTGATAGTGTCATTGGTTTTGTTTCTAATCCAAAACAATCAGATGTTCAATATGTGAAATATTACATTGATTTCATTAAATTTAGTTTACAAAACATTTCTCACGGCACAACCCAAGATAATTTGAGTCTTGAAAAGATGCTTTCTTTTAGATTTCCAATTCCTAATGTTCAATTACAAAAAAAAATTGCCGCGATTCTTTCGGCCTACGATGAGCTAATAGAAAACAACTCGCGCCGCATCAAGATCTTAGAAGAAATGGCGCGGATGATTTACCAAGAGTGGTTTGTTAAATTTCGCTTTCCTGGACACGAGCAAGCAAAGTTCGTTGAGTCGCCGCTTGGGATGATTCCGGCTGGGTGGGAGGTAAAAACTTTAGAAGATGTGGCAAAAGATTTCAGACGAAGTGTGCAACTTGAGTTTGTTGATTCAAACACTCCATATGTAGGATTAGAACACATTCCACGACGATCAATTGCTTTGTTAGATTGGGGAAAAGCTTCTGATGTTCAAAGTATGAAATTATCTTTCAAAAAAGGAGAAATCCTTTTTGGCAAAATAAGGCCATATTTTCATAAAGTTGCTATAGCTCCTGTTGATGGTGTGTGTTCCTCAGATGCTATTGTTATTTCGGCAAAAAATAAGTCTTTGTACCCGTTAGTTTTAATGTGTGTTTCTAGTGATGAGTTTGTAGGAGAAGCAACACAAACATCTAATGGCACAAAAATGCCTCGTGCAAATTGGAATGTTTTGTTGAAATATAAAATTCTTATTCCACAAAACACTATTTTACAACTTTTCAATGAGTCTATATTCAATATAATTAACAACATACAAAATTTATTATTGAAAAATCGAAATCTTCGCCAGACCCGCGACATGCTGTTACCTAAGCTAATTTCAGGTGAAATTGATGTGTCAGACTTGGATATTCCAATGGAAGAAAGGTAAAACCAATGTCAGCTAACCCTAAACACTACTACACGTTAGAAGAATATTTTGCATTGGAAAAAGTCGGTCATGCTCGCTATGAATATTGGGACGGCGATATTGTTTGCATGAGTGGCGGAAGTAAAGAACATGCAAGGATTGGGGGAAATATATTTTCTGAACTACACCAGCAACTTAAAGGGCGAAATTGTGAAGCTTTTAATAGTGAAATCCCAATTAATACACCTAATTTTCCACCTTATCGCTATCCAGATGTAAGTGTTGCTTGTGAGGAAAACTTTGAGAAAATATTAGGTATAGATACATTAACTAATCCTGTAGTAGTGTTTGAAGTGCTTTCTGCAAGCACCGAATCAGCCGACAGAGGGCGAAAATTACAAGCATATAGAGCAATAGAGACTTTGCAAGAATACTTGCTTGTTTCCCAAACACAGCCACAAATTACCCATTATGTTAAACAAGACAATGGAGAGTGGTTTAGCTATGACATAGCAGATTTAACAGCAGCAATTTCATTAAATAGCATTGGCTGTAGTTTATTACTCGGTGATATTTATGCAGGTATACAATTTGACTAAGGAAAATAGCTTATAGAAGAAAGGTGAAATCAATGTCAGCTAATCCTAAACACTACTACACGTTAGAAGAATATTTTGCATTGGAAAAAGTCGGTCATGCTCGCTATGAATATTGGGACGGCGATATTGTTTGCATGAGTGGCGGAAGCCCTGAACATGGACAAATTGCAGGCAATATTCATGGAGAACTTCACGGTCAACTAAAAGGAGGAAGATGCAAATCCTTAACAAGTGACATAGCTATCAATACACCTACTTTTCCGCCTTATCGTTATCCAGATGCTAGTGTTGTTTGTGGAGAGCCTGTCTTTACGAGGATTTCAGGCATAGGAACATTGTCTAACCCAGTTGTAGTGTTTGAAGTGCTTTCTGCAAGCACCGAATCAGCCGATAGAGGGCGAAAATTACAAGCATATAGAGCAATAGAGACTTTGCAAGAATATGTGCTTGTATCCCAAACACAGCCACAAATTACCCATTATGTTAAACAAGACAATGGAGAATGGCAGAGCTTTGATATAGCAGATTTAACAGCAATAATTTCATTAAATAGCATTGACTGTAGTTTGTTACTAAGTGATATTTATGCAGGGATACGATTTGACTAAGGAGCAAATGCTTATGGCTAACATTATGAGCCAAAAGAATATAAAAGAACTTTGTGAGCAAATAGCAGAAAAATTTCATCCAGAAAAAATAATTTTGTTTGGATCATATGCTTATGGTAAACCTAATCAATATTCTGATGTAGATTTGCTTGTTATAATGCCTTTTAATGGTAGTCCTTTGTCACAGGCAGCAAAAATAATTACTCAAATCAAGCCAAAAACTGCTGTCGATTTAATTGTTAGGACACCTGAACAAATACAAGAAAGATTGATGATGAATGATAGCTTTATAAAAGAAATATTTAAGGATGGGAAAGTAGCATATGAAGCCAAGCACGCTTGAATGGGTAGATAAAGCAGAAGGAGACTTTGTTATTGCACAAATGGCATGGCGAGCGCGAAAAGCTCCAAACTATGATGCGGCTTGTTTTCATACACAACAATGTGCTGAAAAATACTTAAAAGCTCGTTTGGAAGAAGCGGGATTACCCATTGCTAAAACTCATAATTTAGTTGCGTTATTAAATCAAATCCTTCCTATTGAACCTAGTTGGAATGTTTTGTCTATGGATTTAAATATTTTAAATGCTTATTCGGTTGCATATCGCTATCCTGGAATTTCAGCAACTAAAGCAGATGCACAAGATGCTATTAAGAGATGTCGTATTGTACGCAAAGTTATTCGGCTAACATTCGGTTTGTCAGTTTAGATTTAGAATAGATAAAATCTAAAATATAGAAGAAAGGTGAAATCAATGTCAGCTAATCCTAAACACTACTACACGTTAGAAGAATATTTTGCTTTGGAAAAAGTCGGTCATGCTCGCTATGAATATTGGGACGGCGATATTGTTTGCATGAGTGGTGGAAGCCCTGAACATAGCCGCATTAGTGGTAATCTCTATTTTCATCTACGTCTACAATTACAAGGGCGAACTTGTGAAGTATTTACTAGTGATACTCCTATTAGCACCCCAACGCTTCCCCCTTATCGCTATCCTGATGTAAGTGTTGCTTGTAGTGGGGCAAACTTTCAAAGAATCAAGGGTATAGGAGCGTTAATTAATCCTATCTTGATAGCTGAAGTACTCTCCCAACACACTGAAGCAGCAGACAGAGGAGCAAAATTTGAAGCATATAGAGCAATAGACACTGTGCAAGAATACCTGCTTGTTTCGCAATCACGCCCACAAATTACCCATTATGTTAAACAAGACAATGGAGAATGGCAAAGCTTTGATATAGCAGATTTAACAGCAACAATTTCATTAAATAGCATTGGCTGTAATTTGTTACTAAGTGATATTTATGCTGGACTACGATTTGATTAAAGGAAAATTAGCTAAGGAGAAATAAAAGGATGCCACTAGTAAAAATAGATTCTAATCATCCAGAAGCGTTTTTTGATTTGCTTAAACAAATGAGCATACCAGAAGGAGCAGAGCTTGAAGTAAAGCAAGTTAAAGAAGGAGTTTTACTTCAACCTATTCTTACTCAAGAGGAAGCTTTAAAAGCAGCATTAGTGCATCCATTTATAAGCCCAGAAGAACAAAAGATAGGGTTTGCACAAGCTGCTGAAGCAATAAGAAAGCTTGGAATACCACAAGAGAGCAAAGACTTAGATTCTGAATGGTGGATAGATACAATCAAAAACACAGCAAAGCCAAGTGAAGTTTCTATGGATGATGAATAAAGCTTATGGGATATTTACTAGATACAAACCATTGTATTTATTTAAAAAATGCTTGGGCAAAATTGCCAGCTAATAGAAATGTGCGAGAAACAAATGTATTAAACAAGTTTAACTCTACTACAGATTCTTTTTATACCTCAATGATTGTGATTGGAGAGCTATATTATGGTGCTTCTAATTCAACAGATAAGACCAACAATTTTAAGCGCGTAGAAGAACTTAAAATTCGATTGAATGTTATAGGTGTTACAGATGATATAATGCGCTTTTATGGTGATGTACGAGCAGGATTACCCAAGGGAAGCAATATAGAGAATTTTGATTTAACTATTGCTTGCACTGCAATATTTTTTAAGCTTGTGTTGGTTAGCAATGATCACATTTTTATTGGACTACATCCTAATCTAAAACTTGAAGATTGGTCAGTATAACATTCTTTTATAAACACATATTTCTTAAATTTTGAGGGTTGGGAAATAGCCTATGACTACAAATAAGCCTTTAGACTTTTCAGAAGATGGGGCAGTTGAACAGCCCACAATAAAGCTTTTTGGTGAGTTGGGCTGGCAAACAATGAATTGCTATAATGAGTTTGCTTCTGGTAAAAGTACATTAGGACGAGAATCTAAAACCGAAGTTGTGTTAGTTGAACAGCTAAAGGTTGCAATTATAAAACTTAATCCAAAATTGCCTGCTGAAGCTGTAAATCTAGCTATTGAGGAAATTACCCGCGACCGTAGCGCGATGAATGTCACACAGGCTAACCGCCAAGTTTATTATTTGCTAAAAAATGGTGTAAAAGTTAGCTACCGTGACTCTAAAAATACTCAACAAGAAATTATAGAAATTGTTCAAATAATAGATTGGAAAACTCCAGAAAATAATAACTTTTTTCTAGCTTCTCAATTTTGGGTTGTTGGTGATATGTATAGCCGCCGCGCTGATTTAATAGGCTTTGTAAATGGTCTGCCACTTGTTTTTATTGAGTTAAAAGCAGGCCATAAAAATGTTAAAAATGCTTATGATGATAATTTACAAGATTATAGAAATAATATTCCACAACTCTTTATTTATAATGCGTTTATCATTCTTTCTAATGGATTAAAAAGCTATATTGGCAGCATAAGCGCAGAGTGGGAACATTTTGCTGAGTGGAAGAAAATTAATGAGGAAGGCGAACAAGGCATTATTTCACTTGAAACAATAGTGCTTGGAACCTGCACTAAAGAACAATTATTAGACCTAGTGGAAAATTTTACTCTTTTTCAATCAGTACGTAATAGTATGGTTAAACTTGTCGCCAAGAATCATCAATATTTGGGCGTAAATCGGGCAATAAAGCCGTTTCCTAATATCAAAAGTGTTGATGGAAAACTAGGTGTTTTTTGGCATACTCAAGGCTCAGGAAAAAGCGTTTCAATGATTTTATTTGCTCAAAAAATACTTAGAAAAATTCCAGGAAATTGGACATTTTTAATTGTTACTGATAGACAAGAACTAGACACACAAATTTATAAAAACTTTGTTGATGCTGGAGTTATAACCGAGCAACACACACAAGCTAATAGCAGCCAGCACTTAAAAGAATTACTTCAAACTGACCATAGATTTATTTTTACTCTAATTCATAAATTCCGCGCTGACCAAGGGACAAATTACCCGAAGTTAACAGACCGTTCAGACATAATTGTTATTGCTGATGAAGCACATCGGACGCAGTACACCACATTAGCCTTAAATATGAGAAATGGCTTACCAAATGCGGCTTTTATCGCTTTTACTGGTACACCTTTAATTTTTGGCGAGGAAAAAACTAAAGACGTTTTTGGTGATTATGTAAGCGTTTATGACTTTAAGCAGTCAACCGAAGATGGGGCTACAGTTCCACTTTATTATGAAAATCGGATTCCAGAATTACAGCTAACAAATGAAGAATTAAACGAAGATATAGAAGAGTTGTTGGATTCAGCAATGCTTGATGAAGATCAAGAGTTAAAAATAGAGAAAGAATTTTCTAAGGAATATCATTTAATTACCCGCGAAGATAGACTGGAAAAAGTAGCAGAAGACTTAATAATTCATTTTGCTAATCGAGGTTATAGAGGAAAAGCAATGGTTGTTAGCATTGATAAAGCTACAGCAGTAAAAATGTATGATAAAGTACAGAAATATAAAGAAATTTATCTAAATAAATTAAAAAATAATATAGAAATAGCTAAAGGAGAAGCAAAAGAAGAGTTAATAGAAATAATTAATTATTTGGAAACAACAGATATGGCTGTAATAGTTTCTCAAGCACAAAATGAAGTAGAAGAACTAAAGAAAAAAGGTGCAGACATTACCAAACATCGTAGTAGGTTGATAAATAAAAGTGAAAACTTAGAGGAAAAATTCAAAGATCCTAACGATTCATTGCGGTTAGTTTTTGTTTGTGCAATGTGGATGACGGGTTTTGATGTCCCTTGTTGCTCAACAATTTATCTGGATAAACCTATGCGAAATCACACACTTATGCAAACAATTGCACGAGCAAATAGAGTCTTTCCAGAAAAAACAAACGGGTTAATAGTCGATTACATAGGAGTTTTTAGAGATTTACAAAAAGCCTTAGCTATTTATGGTTCGGGCGCGGCGGGAACGGTTGAAGAAGGCGAATCACCTGCACAAGATAAATCTCAGCTAATCGCAATGCTAAGAAAGGCAGTCGAAAAAACTTTAGATTTTTGCAAAGGGTTAAAAATAGACTTTCAGGAAGTTGTTAACACCGCTACAAAACCGACTAACTACAAATATATCAAATGGTTACAAGATGCTTTGGATGCTATTTTAGTTAATGATAAAACTAGAAAAGAATTTTCCCGACACGCAAACCAAGTTTTAAGGCTTTTCAAAGCAATTTTGCCTGACGTGGCAGCTAATGAATTTTCCCAAACAAGATTTTTTATTAAGCTACTAGCAGATGCAATTGATTCACAAAAACTGGAAGTAGACATTTCTAAAGTAATAAAAGAGCTAGGAGATTTACTAGACAATTCAATTGCAGCAGAAGGTTATATCATCAATGAAATAACGGCTAGCAGGCTTGTAGACCTTAGCCAGCTTGATTTTGAAGCCTTAAAAGATAAATTCCTTAATAGTAGAAAAAATACAGAACTAGCCAAGTTACGTAATACTTTAGAAAAGAAGCTGGCCGAAATGGTACAACTCAATCATAGTAGATTAGACTACTTAAAAAAGCTTGAGGAAATGATAGACGAGTATAATGCAGGTAGCGTAAATGTAGAAGAACAATTTCGCCGTTTACTAGAATTTGCTAAATCATTGCATTATGAGGAACAAAGAACCATTGCAGAAGGGCTTACAGAAGAAGAATTAGCAATTTTTGACTTGCTAACACGGCCTGAAATTAAGTTGTCTAAAGCAGAGGAATTACAAGTTAAAAAGATTGCCAAAGATTTGCTTGTAAAACTTAAGCAAGAAAAATTAGTCTTAGATTGGCGCAAGCGTCAACAAACTAGGGCTAATGTTAAATTGTGTATAGAAACAACCTTAGATGAATTGCCAGAAAGCTACACCTCAGAATTATATAAACAAAAATGTGAGCAGACATATCAACATGTTTATGAATTTTATTATGGTGCTGGCAAAAGTGCTTATGCTGCTTGAACCTATGCTAAAATAAGGAAAAGAAAGGGGAAAAGGAAAAAACATATGAAAGTAACAACGTATGAGGCAATAATAGAGAATGGACAAATTAAACTATTGACACCTGTAGAGTTGCCAGAAAAAGCAAAAGTATACGTAATAATCCCAGAGGAGAAAATATTAGATACAGTTTATATAAGAAGTCCAAGATTAGTTGATAAAAGTAAATTAGCAGATTTTCGTAAAGAAATGATAGAGGAACAGTAAAAATAAATGCCAAAATATGATGAAGAACATTTTAGTCCTGCTGCTCCTATGGCAAATGTTATTTTACGTAATCCAGCAACAAAAAATACTATTTCAGACGTTGAAATGTTGGTTGATACAGGTGCTGATATTACTTTAATTCCTAGGCTTTATGTTAATAAGCTAAATCTTGAAATAGATTTTTCTCAGTCTTATCAAGTTATAGGCTTTGATGGTAATACTAGTTTTGCACAATCTGCTTTTGTTGAAATACTTTTGTTGAAAAAGACTTTTAAAGGTCGTTTTTGGCTCATTGATAATTGGCGTAAAAGCCACAATATCTAGTAAGAAGAAGCAAAGAAATCATAACCAAGCAAATCTAAAAAAATACGCTGAAAGAGATGAGATAAATTGA
>Ga0268299_1001476_pt1 | contig 40573 bp, 34 predicted proteins | sample NOBtaG_FD_193484 | JGI IMG/M metagenome (GOLD analysis project Ga0268299, IMG submission 193484) | Activated sludge microbial communities from bioreactor in Nijmegen, Gelderland, Netherland - NOB reactor | ecosystem: Engineered > Bioreactor > Aerobic > Activated sludge | place: Netherlands... | reverse complement strand
TGCAGGGAAAAGATTTATATCAAAATTGTTAAGTGCCGGTTCCCTGCCCGACTGACATCGGTCAGGCGGGGATTCCGGCCTTAGGTACATTAAAGAGGCTGTCTCAAAAGAGCAGCCTTTTTTATTTATACAGAAAAAAGAGAAGGTCTTCAGTAGTATTTGATGTTTTTTTTTTTTTTTATATTTCAAAAAAACAAACATGACACAGAAAACCAGATTAATAATCGCGCTTCTCCTTTGTATTGGATTAGTTGTGATAGGCAACACGATTTATGCTCAAAAGTCTGTGCAGCTAACAAACTTAACCAGTAAGAAAAAGATTCTATTAAAGGAGGGAAACAGGGTTTCTTATTTTTTACAAAACAGTAAATCGGGAACAATAGGAACGATCGATAAAGTTGAAGTAAATTTGATTACCGTCTCAGGAAAGGATGTGAAACTGGATGAGATAAAGTCGATTGGGAGAAGGCGAAAGGGATCTGGTTTCCTTGTTAGCCTTGGAACTTTTGCGGGTGTTGGAATTATTGTAGGCTCAATTCAAAGTTCAAATAGTGATCCTTGTCCCGACTGTACCGATGGAGGGTCATCCGGTGAAGGGTGGGTGGTGGCCGAAGTTGGAATAGGTGCAGCGTTGATTGCACTAAGTATTAACACTGCGGTACGAAACTCACGGAAAGATGTAGTGACGAAATGGAAAATGGAAGTGATTGAACCCCCACCAGTTGAAAACAGAAAGTAACTTCAAAGATATATTTACACCTCAATAAACTTCTCCAGCGAAAACGCCTGCGACCGTTCGGAAAAAAGTGTTTTAACCCGGCCCCACACACTCCCGAAAAGCTCAGACTTACGGTAGTTTTCAAGACTTAGCGGGCCATCCCAATGACTAAGGGTGGTATAGGTATTTGGATCATTGGCATCTTTCAAAAGTTGCAGGTGCAGGCATCCCGGAAAATTTCGAATAGCGGTTTTATTGGCATTGAATATCTCTAAAAACTCTTCAACCCCGGCATCGGTAAAATGCATGCGTACGATTCGTATTATCATTTGTATTAGTATATTTTTGGGTGTTGTTGTGTTAATGTGTTGATGTTTTAGCCCGGAGTATCAATGTGACTTACAAACCAACAACTTCAACACAGCAACACCTGAACATCTCAACACTATTCATCGAAATTAATATTCACCATGCTGCCGTAGGTTAATCCTAAAAGTTCTGAGGCATGGCCTTTATAAATTCCAATTTCCAATAAACCAAGACTGTTAAATAGAAGAAAACAATCGCCTTCCTCAGCCTGGTTATATTGAGAGTGAATCCGTTTGAACTTCTCGCCACCAAATTGAATGGTGTAGGTCTTCCCTTTGCTTAAGATGTCAAAGGCTTCCTTCGGAATATTGGTAATCAGGTTTCCGAAATTATCAACACGTATCACATGCCCGGCAATTTGTTTTTTGGTCGCCTTCACTTGCCGGTCAATCATCTTTTTAAAGACATCCATCGGTTTACCAAGATCACGAATCGCAACGCCACTGGCCAGCTTGGCAGCAGCCGGTGCGAAGATGTCTTTTTCGGGAAATGTGGTTTGTACCGGGTTGATAGAATTGAGTTCAATTAAATTCTGATGCTGCTTCTCACTGATCAGCCCGAATAAGCCATTATCGGTTCCAATAAAGTAATGATCTTCAAGTTGAATGGCTAGGTAGGCTTCATCACGCTGCCCGGTTGCATGTACACCCACCAGGTGTGTGGTGCCTTTTGGGAATTCTTTGAAGACTGACCGCAATACAAAAGCGGCATGAGCAATATCACATGGTTTAATTTGATGGGTGATATCCACCAGTTTAATGCCTGTATTGATGGTTAAAATCCTGGCTTTAATAGCTGCTACGTAGTGGTCGCTTTCGCCCGAATCTGTAAGCAGCGTAACAATGGCCATTGACTTCCTTCTTTATTAATAGTTACAACCTGTTTGTTAAAAACAAGATTACAATTTAGACTGTGTTCCTGCAAGTTGTTGAGAATTAATGAAATAAATTATAGCGGATAATTATTTAATTTTACAGTTCAATCTCATTCCCATTTTGACAGAAAAAGTAATTACACTCGAAAATGTTTCGCTGCCTGATTTCCTGGGGGTAGAAAACAAAAATATCCAGTCGCTGGCCGATGCCTTCCCTAAAAGCCGAATAGTTTCCCGTGGCAATGAAATCTTAATTAAAGGAACTGCATCGGAAATTGTTCAGATCAGCGATATCCTTGATGCACTGGTGGATCATTACCATAAGTTTGGACGCATTACCGAAGAGAATGTAAAGGGGTTTGTGTCGTATGATCATGAAAACCACGAGCCGCTTTCAGCGGATGGTATTATTTTATATGGAACCAAAGGGGCACCCGTCAAGCCAAAAACCCCCAATCAAATTCGTTTGGTACAGCTGGTAAAGGAAAACGATTTGGTTTTTGCATTAGGCCCGGCCGGCACGGGTAAAACCTATGTGTCAGTAGCACTGGCGGTACATGCACTTAAGAACAAACAGGTAAAGAAAATCATTATCACACGACCGGCCGTGGAGGCAGGTGAGAACCTGGGCTTTTTGCCGGGCGACCTGAAAGAAAAAATTGACCCCTACTTGCGGCCAATTTATGATGCGCTTCATGATATGATTCCGTTCGAAAAACTACAGTATTACATGGAGCGCGAGGTAATTGAAATTGCACCATTGGCCTATATGCGCGGCCGAACGCTCAATAACGCGTTTATTTTACTGGATGAAGGGCAGAACACCACACCCATGCAAATGAAAATGTTTCTTACACGCATGGGTCCCGAATCAAAAATGATTGTAACGGGCGATGCCTCACAAATTGATTTGCCCCACAACCAACGTTCCGGACTGAAAGAAGCTGCCCGGATTTTGGGCAAAGTGAAGGGAATCGGGTTTATTGAATTAAACGAGCGCGATGTTGTTCGTCATAAGCTGGTACGCGATATCATTGAAGCGTACGATAAAGAGAACCCGGAAGGAAAAAAGTAGGCTTTGATTTAAGGTATCAGCCGCTACCGATCTCATACAATTTCCTATCTTTTAGGATATGTTTCAGTGGGCACCTTTTCCGTTTGTTCGGCTGGTTCTTTTTTTCTGTTTCGGAATCATCTGGGGAATTTATTTTCCCGATAGCCTGACAATCGACCTTGCCACCATTTTCTTTTTTATTCTTGCCGGAATTTTCCTGTTGATTTCTTTCCTGCAAACGAAGAGAAAATGGAAAGCAATTAATCCTGGATTTGTAGGGTTAGCAGCGTTGGTATTCGCAGGGTTTATTCAAGTGTATTTTTCATCGGATATTCATAACCGTGATCATTTCATTCACGATCACGAGCCAATCGAATTTTACCAGGCTGTTATTACCAAACAGGCTCAGGAAAAGAATAGCTCTTGGAAAATTGAGGCAGAGGTGCTGGCTGTACGGCACGCCAACAGTTGGAGCAAACGTACAGGAAAAGTGTTACTGTATTTTTCGAAGCAGGCTTTTGAAACACCTTTTGTTTACGGAGATGTCCTTGTGTTAAAGGGAGGCCCCAGGTTGTTGTCGGAACCTGCCAATCCTGGTGAATTTGATTATAAACGATTTCTGACTTTCAAAAAAATCTATCATCAACACTTTCTGCGTAATGGTGATGTTGCCTATGCAGGTCATCAGCCGCCTAATCGGTTCATTAATTATTCAATTCGTGCACGTATTTGGGCGCAGCAAGTAATTAACAAAAACATGAAAGGTGATCGTGAACAAGCAACTGTTTCTGCTCTTGTTCTGGGCGTAACCGATGGGCTTGACAATGATTTACTTTCTGCGTATGCTGCTACAGGCTCACTTCATGTGTTGTCGGTTTCAGGTTTACATATCGGTATAATTTACTGGCTGATCCTTTTGTTATTGAAACCGCTTAATAAATCAACTTCCGGAAAATGGATATTAGCGTTGTTGAGTATTATATTATTATGGGGTTATGCATTTGTAACAGGTTTGTCTCCTTCTGTGCTTCGTGCGGTAACCATGTTTTCTTTTGTAGCCTTAGCCATGCCGTTAAGCAGGCGCACCAATATTTATAATACCCTGGCTGCTTCAGCCTTTTGCCTGCTGTTGTTTGAGCCTTACCTGCTGATGTCGGTTGGCTTTCAGCTTTCGTATTTAGCGGTCATCGGTATCGTGTATCTGCAACCGATATTTTCCCGCTGGTGGGAACCCAAAAGCTGGCTATGGGAAAATGTATGGCAAATCACGTGTGTATCGATGGCGGCACAACTGGCAACCTTTGTACTTGGCCTGTTGTATTTCCATCAGTTTCCGGTTTATTTTTTGTTTTCAAACCTGTTTGTCATACCGCTTTCATTTATGGTGTTGGTTATGGGAATTGCCCTTATCGCAGCAGGAGTTATTGGTCCGTTGGCAGCCTTGTTGGGAATGCTGCTGGAGTGGGTCGTTAGGGTATTGAACTTTGGTGTTGTTCAGATGGAATCACTTCCGTTCAGTCTTATTGATAATGTTTACATCACCACCTTTCAATGCTGGTTGCTGATTGGAGCAATCGTAATGATCTTGCTTCTTTTTCAACGCAGAAAGTTTCGCTTTGCGATAGCGGCTTCGGTTTGTATGGTTATATTTTCCTTTATCCAGTGGAATCACTATTACAGTGAGATCAGCCAACAAAAGCTTACTGTTTACAAAGTTTCAGGCTTCAGTGCTTTGGATTTTTTCGATCATGGGCAGGCGTATTTTCTGGCAGACTCAACTTTAAAAGGAGACAAGGAGAGCATCCGTTTTCATATCCGTCCGAACAGGCTGATGAACGGTATAGATTGGATTGACGATGAGGAGGTTTCTTATTTTTCTCACCACTACCGGGGTTGCCGGTTGATCGTCTGGAAGGGTATTACGCTTTTGCAGATCAGTGAGAAAGAATTTTCGTTTCCAGAAGAATTGGCCATCGATTTTGTGGTGATAGAACAAAATGCTATTGCGAGTGTGCAGGACCTGGCAAATGTTAATTTTGAGAGGCTGATTCTCGATAGCAGTAATTCTTTTTATTTTGCTGATAGAATTTTAAAGGAAGCGCAAGCGTCATCCATTCGGGTACACTCTGTTCTTCACGATGGATCATTTGTGACTAAACTATAAAAGAATGAAACTTATTGAATACCACGTTCAGAACCGAATCGGTTTCATAACCCTGAATCGTCCGGAAAAAAGAAATGCCCTGAGCTACGAATTGGTGGCCGACCTGAAAGAAGCTTTTGAGCAAGCGGAAAATGACAAAGAGGTTAAGGTAGTAGTTTTAAAGGCGAACGGAGAGGCTTTTTGTGCGGGAGCGGATTTAACATACCTCCAGCAACTGCAGAAATTTTCATACGAGGAAAATCTTCAGGACTCCAATCATCTGAAAGAATTATTCCTGAAAATTTATACATACCCAAAGGTGGTGATAGCCCAGGTTCAGGGGCATGCGCTGGCGGGTGGCTGCGGTCTGGCAACCGTTTGTGATTTTACCTACGCGGTTCCGGAAGCAAAGTTTGGGTACACCGAAGTTAAAATCGGGTTTATTCCGGCCATCGTTACTGTATTTTTATTGCGAAAAATTGGCGAAGCTAAATCGAAGGAGCTGTTGTTGAGTGGTGATCTGATATCGGCTGAACACGCGCTCCAGATGGGCTTGATTCACAAAGTTATTACACGCGAGAAATTAGAGATGGAAGTAAACAACCTGGCGCTGAAACTGGCAAAAGAAAATTCAGGTCAATCGATGAAACTAACCAAGCAAATGATTGCTAGCGTACAATCTGAATCCATTGTAGATGCCTTAAATTATGCTGCCGAGATGAATGCGCGGGCACGCGGTACGGAGGACTGTAAACGAGGCATTGCAGCTTTTCTCAATAAAGAAAAATTATCCTGGTAATCCTGTTACCGTTAGCAGGTGGAAAGCTCACTCTCTATATTAAAAAAGTATTGGCGGCATAGTCAGTTCCGCCCGCTTCAGCAGGAGATCATTGATGCTGTTTTAGCAGGAAACGATACCCTTGCCTTGCTGCCTACCGGTGGTGGAAAATCGGTTTGCTTTCAGGTTCCTGCTATGATGTTAGACGGGCTTTGTATTGTTGTTTCACCGCTAATCGCATTGATGAAAGACCAGGTCGGGAATCTGAAAAGTAAGGGGATCTACGCACTCGCTGTTCACTCAGGCATGGACAGGCAAGAGATTGATGTACACCTGAACAACTGTATCTATGGAAAAGTAAAATTTTTGTACCTCTCGCCCGAACGGCTGCAAACAGAAATTTTTCAGGAAAGAGTCAAGCAGATGAAAGTATCTCTGATTGCCGTTGATGAAGCACATTGCATTTCGCAATGGGGCTACGATTTTCGTCCTCCGTATTTGAAATTGGCTGCCCTTCGTGAAGTGCTTCCGCAGGTACCTGTTCTTGCCTTAACTGCAACTGCTACTCCGCAAGTGTCGGATGACATCATTGATAAGTTAACTTTTCGGTCTGGCTACAGGATTTTCCGAAAAACGTTCGCGCGTGATAACCTTTCATTTGTGGTTCGGAAAACTGATAACAAAGAGCGTAAGTTGATTGAGGTACTTCAAAAAGTGAAAGGTTCTGTAATCATCTATGCTCGTTCGCGAAAAGCCACACATGAAACGGCAGAATCATTAGCAAGAATCGGCATTGCATCAACCTTTTATCATGCAGGCCTTTCACATGAGCAGCGGGCGCTCCATCAGGACGAGTGGATTAAGAACAAAGCACGGGTAATGGTGGCAACCAATGCTTTTGGAATGGGCATTGATAAGCCGGATGTGCGAACAGTGGTTCACCTGGATATTCCCGAAACCCTGGAATCGTATTACCAGGAGGCCGGCCGTGCCGGTCGTGATGGCCAACGGTCGTATGCGGTTATCATTTATAATGATGCCGATATCAGTTCACTGGAGGTAAAAACTGCACAGGCGCACCCATCCATCGATTTTTTAAAAGAAGTGTATCAGAGCCTGGCCAATTATTATCAGCTGGCGCTGGGAAGCAGCGAAGGTGAGAGTTATGATTTTGAACTCCACGATTTTTGTGAGCGCTACAGTTTGCATATGCCGGAAGTTTACAATGCCCTGAAAAAACTGGAAGAGGAGGGGGTTGTCAGTTTTAACGAAAGTTTTTACAGTCCATCGCTTCTTTATTTGTCAACGGATAAATCCAGACTTTACGAGTTTCAGGTTGCCAACGAACGATTTGATCCATTGATAAAAATGCTACTTCGATTGTATGGAGGCCAGTTGTATGACGATTTTATTAAAATTTCGGAGCGCTATTTAGCCAGCGCGCTAAAAATTTCGGTTGAAGAAATGATTTCTCTCCTCAAACATCTTCACGAATTGCAGGTATTGGTATACCGTCCGGCAAAAGAAAGTCCTCAGTTAACATTCATCTTACCAAGACAGGACGCTTCCAGGCTTCCTTTGAATGTAAAACGGATTGAACAAAGAAAAAACCTGGCGGAGGCCAAAATGAATTCCATGATTACATTCACCACATCGGCACATCGTTGCCGAATGCAGCTTGTGCAGGAATATTTTGGCGAAACAACAGACAATACTTGTGGTAAATGTGATGTTTGTATTGACCGGAAAAAGAGTGAGAACATTTTTGAGATTAAAGAACTGCGAAAAGAAGTATTAACCCTATTAAAAGGAAAATTATATACGCTTGAACAGCTCGAAAAGAGAATCAATCCGCGCGACAGTGAATTATTTGTAGAAGTAATTCGTGAAATGGTAGATGATGGGGTAGTTGAATACGACTCGGTGTGGAGGCTTAAGATCAACGTTGATCAAAACCCTTAATCAGCCGATCAGTTCTTTGGCATTTTCAAACGCCACCTTCGAAGGCTTGGCGCCACTCAGCATTTTAGCGATCTCTTCAATACGCTCATCATCTTTTAGTATTTTAATGTTGCTGATGGTTTTGGATGAGGTGTTGTCTTTGTAAACAAAATAATGGGCATCAGCTTTTGCGGCAATTTGCGGCAAGTGACTGATGGTGATGAGTTGGTGATGCTTTGCCATAGTCTTCATAAGGCTCCCCAGCTTCATGGCAATTTCTCCGGAAACGCCATTATCAATTTCATCCAAAATTAAAGTAGGCATAGAAGTTTTAGCGGCCATCACATATTTGATGCAAAACATCAGTCGCGAAAATTCACCACCCGAAGCAACCTGTGCCAGGGGTTTTGGTGAAATGCCTTTGTTGGCACTGAAGAGGAGTTCCATCACATCTGCCCCCGTTGATCCTGGTGGAACAGCGGTTTGTTCAATTTTCATTACCGCCTCGGGGATGCCCAACTCTTTCAATAACTTCACCAGTTCCTTACACAGGGGTTCAGTTACTTTTTTTCGGGCTGCACTTAATTTTATCGCCAGATTTTTTAATTCCGATGAAGCCTGTTCGTATGATGTTTTGGCGGCAGCAAGCGCCTCGTCCAGGTTGGTGGTAATATTGGCCTTCTGTTGCAAGTCTTCCTGAATGACCAATAATTCTTTAAGATTGTTCGCGCGGTGTTTTTTTAACAAGCGGTAAATCAGGTTGACTCGCTCATTTACATATTGCGCCCGTTCAGGATCAAACTCAATGGCTTCTTCTTCTTTTTCTATTTCATGTAAGATGTCATCAAGCTCAATTACTAAACTTTCCAGACGTTTGTGAAGTGATTCGTAATGAGCCGAATACGACATTACCTGCTGCAAGTGTGTTCGTGCTTCTGCCAGTGAATGTCGTGATGCAAACTCAGAACGGCTGAGTAACGCTAATACCGTATGAAACCTGCTCTTGATATCTTCGGCATGCTCCATAATTTTTAATTCCGATTCCATCTTTTCCTGTTCACTCTCTTCAAAATTTGCCTTCACTAATTCATCGAGTTGGAAATTGATGTAATCGGCTTCCTGTCTTAAGGTATCCGCTTCGTTAACCAGGGTTTCGTATGCTTTTTTCTTTTCGAGATAATGGATCCAGGAAGCAGCGTATTCATCCAGCAACTTTTGGTTTTCTGCGTACAAGTCAATAAGCCGAAGCTGAAAGTAGTGGTCACTCAGCTGCAAGGTTTCATGCTGTGAGTGGATATCCATCAGCAGGTTGCCGAGTTTCTTCATCACATCCAGAGTAACCGGGGTATCGTTGATAAATGCGCGTGATTTTCCACCCGGGCTGATTTCTCTTCTAATGACAGTTGTGTCATCGTAATCAAGGTCTTCCGCTTTAAAGAAGCTTTTCAGTTTATAAGGTCCGATATCAAAAACACCTTCCGTAACACATTTTTCATTTTCATCCCACAACACTTTGGTGTCGGCACGATTCCCTTTCAGCAAGCCAATGGCGCCAAGCATGATCGATTTTCCGGCACCGGTTTCACCGGTTACAACATTGAGTTGCTGTGAAGGACTCAGCTCTAAATGTTTGATGAGTGCGTAGTTTTTTATAGTCAGATGCTTGAGCATCAGTTATTGTGGTTATCGGTTAAAGATAAAAAGGAGTGTGGGAAAATCCTGAACTGCCCGTTAATTCTTGATAATCTTATCGTAACCCGACCGGTTGGTAGGATCCATAACGGTAATCAGGTCATAGGCTTCCCGCCTGATGGGCAGGGCGCCATCTGAGTAAATATTAGCCAGTTCTTTTGATTTGGCATCGAAGAAGGAGATGACCAGAATGGCATTTGGGTTTAGATCGCGGGCACGCTTAATATCTTTTAGACCTTTAAGAATGACTTCGCGACTTTGATCCGGAGTTTTTTCAAAAGTATCCAATGCCAGACGATGATAGCTATAGTACGATTTTCGCACATCAGCCATTTGTGGATTAATCAGGCTTTCAATTAATGCATACCGGTTACGGTTATTGCCAAGCGCCTGCCACCCCGGGCGATTAGAGGATTGGGCGTTGTTAACAACGTTAAGGGCTTTCTGAAAATGGGGTGTTCCGCCCAACTCACTAAACGAATCGTAGTCCATGCCAATGATAACATAGGCATAGAAAGCAAGCATGGAGGTAAGGTTATTGGTATAGGTGTTATCATTGAATTCCAAAGGCTGCGATTCGATGTATTCAAATTCCCAATCGCGGTCGGCAAAGTTGAGCAGCAGGCTGGTATAATTTGAGTTATACACCGGCCTGGCAGATTGTATCTGAACTGAAGCACTAAAAATTCCAATGGAGGGCATTTCATTAATATTGATCAACAGGCTGCAGTTGATTTTTTCATGTGACTGAAAAGCATCAGGAGTCCATTTGCGGGTGTTCAGGAATTGCTGAAGTCCATTTTTCATATCACGAAAAACATTCCGGTCAGTTGTTTGAATTTTTGGACCCACATTAATCGTAACAACACAATTAAGTTCTTGTGCAAAGCTGTTGCAAACGAGCAGAACAAATAGGAGGGTGAAGATGCTACGCATGTATTTTTTCAATAATAGCGGTAACAATATCGTTAGCCACATCTTTTTTATTTTTCAGATCAAATGACCTGACATTGCCGATGTTATCTAAAATAGTGATTTTATTAGTATCGTGGCCAAATCCCGCGCCTGAATCATTTAATGAATTTAATACAATCAGATCAAAGTTTTTTGATTCCAGTTTTTTAAAAGCGTTGGCTTGTTCCTGCTCTGTTTCCAAAGCAAACCCCACAACCACCTGGCCGTTGTGTTTAACCTTGCCTAGTGCTGCAGCAATATCATGCGTTTTGATCAGTTCTAAAATCAATGAATCGTCTTTCTTTTTTATTTTCTGATCGGCAACCTTCACAGGTTTGTAGTCTGCAACCGCAGCAGCTAGCACGGCTATATCAGTTTGTGGAAATTGTTCAACGCAGGCGTGGTGCATCTCTTCAGCGGAAGTTACCCGTATAACGTTAACGCCTGGATGTGAAGTATACTGCGTTGTTGGTCCTGTAACCAGGTTTACCGTTGCCCCTGAATTGGCAAGTGATTCGGCAATGGCAAATCCCATTTTTCCGCTGGAGTGATTGCCAATAAACCGTACAGGGTCAAGCGCTTCGTACGTAGGGCCTGCTGTTACCAGGGCCATCTTTCCTTTAAGTTTTTGTTTATTTTTAAAGTATGACGCAAGATGTGCAATAATTTCTTCCGGCTCAGCCATTCGGCCTGTACCTACCAAACCACTTGCCAGTTCACCGTGTACGGGGTTAATCAGGTGATTTCCGAAAGAATTTATTCTTTTCAGGTTGTCTTGCGTAGAGGCATGTGCCAGCATATCAAGATCCATAGCAGGAGCAATGAATACCGGGCATCGGGCGGATAAGTATACGGCTGAAAGCAGGTTGTCGCACATACCGTTTGCTATTTTAGCAAGAGTGTTGGCGCTGGCCGGTGCTATTAACAGCGCATCTGCCCACAGGCCAAGTTCAACGTGGTTGTTCCACTGACCCGTTTCATCTTTTTGAAATTGCGTGAGTACCGGATTTTTTGAAAGCGTGGAGAGCGTGAGCGGTGTAATGAACTCCATTGCTGCGGAGGTCATAATTACCTTTACTTCAGCACCTGCTTTCACGAACAGACGGGTGAGCATGGCAGCTTTATAGGCTGCAATACTTCCTGTAATTCCCAGCACTATTTTTTTGCCCTGAAGCATATCGAATTAGTAATCGGTAGTCAGTAATCGGTGATCGGTACTACTGAATACCGATTACCGGTTTCTAAAGTTCAGCCGTTGGCGACTGAGAAACTTCTCTGTTTCTGTAGTTCAATTTACCTTCCAAAAATTCTTCTGTAGCCGTAGAAGTAGGTTTGGGCATACGTTCGTAGAATTTTGAAATTTCAATTTGCTCACGATTCTCAAACACTTCTTCGAGGTTATCAACGGTAGTTGCAAACTCAGCAAGTTTGTTATTGAGTTCTTCTTTCAGGTTAGCTGAAATTTGCTTGGCGCGTTTAGCAATAACCACCACCGATTCGTACAGGTTGCCGGTAGGTGCTGCAATTTTGTCGATGTCGCGCGGAACAATAGATGATTGTATAGCCATAGTTATGAATTTGTAGTCTTTAGTGTTGTAAGTTTAGATGTGCTTTCGAGATAAAGTTTTTCGGCATCTTTTAAGAACTGACTTTCCGGATACTGGTCAACAAAATGTTTGTAGTTCTCTACCACTTCTTTGTAGCGCTCAGTCTGTTTGGAGTAGATGCTTTGTTCGGCTAATTCAAATTGCGATACCAAGATGAGATAGTTTGCTTCTTCATGGTATTTAGAATCCGGAAAATTGTTTTTAAAGCTGTTTAACGCCACAATAGCGGCCTTATAGCTTCTCATTTTTACATATTGGCGGGCATTGTCAAATCCCTTCCTTTCAAGTTTGGCCTGTGTGGTAAAAATTACTTCCACGGCCTGATCTTTAAACTTGCTGTTCGGAAACCGGTTTAGAAAATCCTGCATCGATGTCATTGCCTCTATACTTCCCGATTGATCCAGGTGTGGCCCTGGTGACGATTTATAAAGTGAGTATGCGTACATAAACCTGGCTTCTTCAGACAAAACTCCCCGGCCATACGTTTCATAAAATGTTTTGAACTGCTCAGATGCCAGCAGGTAAAGTTTTTCGTAATACTGGCAGTAGGCCAGGCTAAACTGAACTTTTTCAGCTTCGGGTAATCCCCGAACAATGGGTAGTATCTGATCAAACAGGATGGACGCCCGGTAATAATCCTTCTTGGCATAATAATTCAAGCCGGCCTCATACTTCACCCGCCAATCGGGGTTTTTTTCAATTTTCCTGAATTTACTGCAGGAAATGGCTACAAAAAGAGCCAGAATGAAAGCCGCAAATAATGATACTTTCCGCATAAGCCCGCAAATATACGATATGGGGTTTGAAGTGTAAAACGGATTTGACCGACCCTTTATGACAGGAGGAGCCTATTTTTTAACGATCAGTTTGCGGGTAATAACGCCTTCGTTTTCGATATAAAGTGTGTAGAAATAGATGCCGGAACTCAATTGTTCGGCCTTGATTTTAACCGAGGTTTCTGAGAAGGGCAATTCATACTCTGATAAGGCATTACCTAAAAGATTGTGTACGACAATTTTTGTCTTTACACGGTCATCGTGAAGCTTGTAATCAATATTAGCATGATCGATTATCGGGTTTGGATAGACATCATACAGGGTGATAAACCGCGATTGGTAGATGTTGCTTTTTTCTGGTTTGCCCTCCACCACAAAGTTGAGGTCGATACGGGTCGATTCAGACACGTTCGACTTGTTATACACTAAATACCTGACTTCACTATAACCTTCTACAAGACCGGCTTCCAGAGCCACTGAAAAATTCTGGATGGTTTGGCCAGGCTCAATTTTCAGGATGTAATCTTCAGTGCGGTGGTCGAGGCAATTCCCATCAATACAGAAATAATTCTTTTGAGTTCCCCCAATTTGGGTGTCAACCTTTCGTAAAATGAGCGTGATGGGTTTTTCGCTATTGTTTTTAAACCGAATCGGGGCTTTGATGAGATCGCCAATGGTGCCTTTGTAGGAATCCTGCAGGGCGGATATTTCGAAGCTTTGCGCCATCAAAACACCGCTCATTAAGATAAACCCAATCAGCAGTACCACCCTCTTCATTGGCAGGTATGAAAGTTTTACAAAATTTAATGGTTTTTGATAGCATCTCATAACGAAATGCAAAGAATTTAAGTTTGCCGAACAATAAGCTAAAGCTCCAATCGTTTGCGGACAGGTTTTTCTGAAGCAGGCGGGACCTTTACCACGGCTGATTTGACCGGCCGTGAAGCCTCTTTCCAGGAAAACCCCTCAAGCTCTTTTTCATCGGCATCCAGTTCGTGGGGGGGTATAAAATTGGCTTCGGGCTTAACATAAAAACTCAAATCGTGCACTTTGCCTTCGCGGAAACGGATGGTGATGTTACTGCAGATGATTTTGTTCATGCCGGTCAGTACATGTGTTTTTTCATCTACGGCAAAATACAGGCTCTGCCCGTTTCCATTGACGTTAACCCGTTTAAGTTTTCCTCCGCCAAATTCAGCCACCATGTTTCTGCCTTTAATCTGGTTGTGATTTAGCAGGGTGTCTTTTGAGATGACAAAAGAATTAGTTGTCAGGAATATTTTACTGATTGTATTGTGTTTAATTAACATGCTGATGGTGTCGGCAGTCATTTGGTTTTCGTCTGACCAAAGAACCGGGTTTTTATAAAAAAACAAGGTAGAGTCTGCCGCCCGGTATTCCAGAGAATCAGCCAGTCCCTGCATATCCTTTTTAAAAATTTTAACATGATGGTAGGCAAGCAGGCGTTTCCGGGCAGGGTCGGCATCGTCAATAGAGATGAGCGTATCCGCTGTCATAAAAAGGGTGTCGCCATCATCTGTTACCTTCGCCACATAGGCATGATCATAAACTTTTGAAATATTCTTTCCTTTATTCATGTCTACCGATTGTCCGTAAATCGTCATGTTTTCATCCATGGCGGCCATTGACACATTACCGCGAACCTTATAGATTTTCTTTTTATCATCAAAGTCATATCGGTCACCCTTTATTTTGTAGTGTTTGGATTGCCCCGCGCCCTCAAATAAATCGGAAGTACGACTGATGGTATTGTATTTTCCTGATTGGGCCTTGAATGAACTGCTGTCTTTGTTCACAACGGTTGTCTCAGAAACAAACAGAATGTCTTTGCTTTTGGTATTATACTGCAGGCTGTCGGCCGCCATGGTGTAATCAGGATTGGTGACCTTTACATTTCGTTTAAAGGCCGCCAGATTGGAGTTCACCAGGAAGTACCCCTTGCCGCTTGTAAGAGTGTTGATGCTATCCACTAACCTGCCACCGTTAAAATAAGTTGCTTCATTGATGATCCGATCATAATCGAGAAAATCGGTATACAAAGTGGCTGTTGCCAACTTTGTGAACACTACATTTTGTCTTAGTTTGGCTCGTTTGGTGTTGCCATCATACTCCAGTCGGGCTGCGGTTATAGTAACGGAATCTCCTTCAACAATTCGCACGCGCCCAAATGCTTCAACCATATTTTTTGATCGGTAAAACCAGGCTGAGTCGCAATAGATGGTGGTGGTACCCTGCACAAAAACAACGTTGTCAATAACACGTTCAATGCGTTCTCCATTTCGCGTTCCTCCAATTAGCTTGCCGGCACCTTTTTGAAGCTGAACCTTTTTTTGAGAAAACGCATGGGTTAACAGGGTCAATAGCAGGATAAAAACAAAGGTTGCTTTGCGCATCATAAGGCCAAAATTAACCAAAAACTTTCGGTGTACTGCGAAACCCGCAGAGTACAGTTGTATCTTTGGCTCATGTTGGAGCAATTTCTGAACCATATTAACCGACATAAACTTTTTACAAAGGATGACACCGTACTGCTGGCGGTAAGCGGAGGCGTAGATTCGATGGTGATGCTTCATTTATTTTTAGAAGCCGGATTTCGCATAGGTGTGGCGCATTGTAATTTTCAGTTACGTGGCGAGGAATCAGATGGTGACCAGGAGTTTGTTCAGCGTGAATGTCAAAGGTTGAACATTCCGGTAGTAGTTAAGCGTTTTGATACGCAAGAGTATGGTTGGCAAAACAACCTCTCAATTCAAATGGCCGCACGCGATTTACGTTATGCATGGTTTGATTCCCTGCTGGATGAAGGTTTATACAATTTTCTAGCGACTGGTCATCATTTTGATGATACCGTAGAGACTATTTTACTGAACTGGATAAAAGGATCATCTATTGAAGGACTTACGGGAATACCGGTTAAAAATAAAAAGATTGTCAGGTCGTTATTGTTTGCCACCCGTGTTCAGGTAGAAAAGTATGCAACAGAAAAAGGAATCCAATGGAGAGAAGATCAATCAAATCTGGTCGATGATTATCAAAGAAATTTCATCAGGCATCAGATTGTACCGAAATTAAAAGAACTCAATCCTTCCCTGGAGTTTACCCTGCACACCGGAATTGAAAAATTACAGAGTGACCTGGAGTTGATTCATTTTCAGGTTGATACATGGAAACAGGAATTTGTGTTTGTTGAAGGAGAGAAAATAACCATTGCCAAAAAAGGTTTTGATTCTTTCCCGCAAGGAACCCACCTGTTGTGGCGCGCTATAAAAGCGTATGGATTTAATTTCGAGCAAGCGCGCGAAGTAATTCATGGGTTGAATGGCCAGTCGGGAAAGCGATTTTTGAGTCCATCGCATCTGTTGATTATTGATCGTGAACAGCTCATTCTTTCACCTCATGAAAATTTCTGGGATGATGTAATGATAGAAGGGGGGCAGGAGAAGGCAGTGTTAGGATCCTGGGCGTTGACGATTGAAAAAATGGCTCCGGTAAAAATTTCTAACGATTCGCTGGTGGCAGTGCTGAATGCTGATCAACTGAAGTTTCCGTTACGCTGGCGCCAATGGAAAGCGGGTGATTTTTTTTACCCGTTAGGCATGGATCATAAAAGAAAACTGAGCGACTTTTTAATTGACAATAAAGTTTCGATGGCCGATAAAAACGTGGTGACTGTACTGGAATCAGGTGGTGAAATTGTCTGGGTGGTAGGCTACCGGATTGACAACCGATTTAAAATCACGCCCCAAACCCAGTCGGCTCTTTCCTTTTCCCTGTCTCCATATTTTGTATAATATTCTTTTTGTTTGACCTCCTGATGTATAACTTGGTGCCTTGTTTCCAACGAATTTGAATCTTGAACTTTAAATCTATACCTCTATGAAAATTACAGTAGTTGGTGCCGGTAATGTAGGCGCAACCTGTGCCGATGTACTCGCCTATCGCGAGGTGGCTAATGAAATTGTTTTAATTGACATCAAAGAAGGATTGGCCGAAGGCAAATCGCTCGACATCTGGCAAAAAGCGCCTATCGATTTGTATGATTCACGCTCGGTGGGTTCTACCAATGATTATTCAAGAACAGCCAATTCAGATGTGGTTGTGATTACTTCCGGTTTGCCACGCAAACCCGGCATGAGCCGCGATGATTTGATTAATACAAACGCTGGGATTGTTAAGTCAGTGACTGAAAATATTGTGAAGCATTCACCGAATGCCATCATCATCGTGGTATCCAATCCATTGGATGTTATGACCTACCAGGCTCATATTACTTCCAAACTTCCCCGCACTCGTGTTATGGGTATGGCGGGTATTTTAGATACAGCGCGTTACCGTGCTTTTTTGGCTGAAGCTTTAAATATTTCTCCAAAAGATATTCAGGCGATGTTGCTGGGTGGTCATGGCGATACCATGGTACCACTGCCTCGTTATACCACCGTTTCCGGAATTCCTGTAACGGAATTGATTGATAAAGACAAGCTCACGGCCATCCTGGAAAGAACAAAGGTAGGAGGAGGAGAACTTGTGAAATTGATGGGTACTTCGGCCTGGTATGCACCCGGATCAGCCGCAGCACAAATGGTGGAAGCCATTGTAAAAGATCAGCGCAGAATTTTCCCGGTATGTATCAAACTTGACGGAGAGTATGGTATTAAAGATTGTTACCTGGGTGTGCCGGTTGTCCTTGGAAAAAATGGTGTGGAAAAGGTAATCGAGCTTGACCTCAATAAAGACGAGAAAGACTTACTGGAAGCCAGCAGAAAGGCAGTGAGAGAAGTAATGGATGTACTGGATAAGCTGAAGTAATTCTACTCAGAGATTAATGGAAAAATGCCTGATCAAAGTCAGGCTTTTTTATTCATCATATTAAAAAAAGCCGTCATATGTTTGTATTGACGGATGCTATAAACGCGGCAGGTTTGAACTTCATGAAGCTGAGGTTAGCTTTATTCGTACATTGGCAGGCTCAAACTTATGAGTAATTCATCAACCGAACTCACCTCGCAGGCAGCCGGAACGGTTGCGCAGTTTATTAACAGCACGGCCTCACATGTGTTTCTAACAGGCAAAGCGGGCACAGGTAAAACTACTTTTTTAAAAAACCTTGCGCGCAAAACCCATAAAAATTTCATCGTGGTTGCCCCCACAGGCATTGCAGCCCTGAATGCAGGCGGGGTTACCATTCACTCACAGTTTTTGTTTCCGTTGGGAATGTTTTTGCCCGAACGAAACATGCCGAATGATTTGCCAGACCTCAATTTTTTTACATCCGATATGCTGGCCAGGCGCCATCCGCTTAACAGCCAGCGCAAACAAGTGTTGCGCGCCATTGACTTGCTGGTGATTGACGAAGTAAGCATGCTGCGGGCCGACTTACTGGATGCGATTGACTACCGCATGAAGGCAGCCCGCGGAAATTTTAGTCAGCGTTTTGGCGGGGTGCAGTTACTGTTGATTGGCGACTTATTTCAGCTTCCGCCCGTAGTGGCGAGAACGGAAGAAAGCCTGATGGCTCGTTATTATAATTCGCCCTGGTTTTTTGAAGCAATATGTTTGAAAGACAAGCCGCCTGTCTACATTGAGTTAGATAAAATTTACAGGCAGAACGATGAAAAATTTATTGCCTTGTTAAACAACCTTCGGAATAACCTCGCCACAAAGGAAGATATTGAAATACTTAACTCCTCTTATAAATCGCAAGATGAAATCCGGGAGATGAAAGAGATCATCACCTTAACCACCCACAATTACAAAGCCGATGAGTTGAACCAACGCGCGTTGGAAGCCCTTACCACCGAGGCTCGCACATTTGAAGCAACGGTTGAGGGTGAGTTTCCGGAAAGCATGTTTCCGGTGCTCAGAACAATGATGTTGAAGGGTGGCGCGCAAATCATGTTTGTGAAAAATGATATTGATAAAATGTATTTCAATGGCAAGCTGGCTACGGTATTGGAAATCACCCCGGATGGCATTGAGGTGGAAATGGCAGAAAGTCACTTGCGCTATAAACTGAAACGCGAACGATGGGAAAATAAAAAGTATACATTAAATAAGGAGCGCCAAGACCTGGATGAAGAGATTCTGGGCACATTCGAACAATACCCCATTAAACTGGCATGGGCCATTACGGTTCATAAAAGTCAGGGACTTACTTTCGAACGTGCCATTATTGATGTGGGGCAGGCTTTTGCCGATGGCCAGGTTTACGTAGCACTTTCGCGGCTGAGGTCGTTGGAAGGTTTGGTGTTGCGTTCGCATATCAACCCCGGTGTGATCAGTACCGATAAAACAATTGCCGAGTACAGCAGGCGCAGTAACAATCCGGGAATTCTGCCTGATTTTATGCGGCAGGAACAACAGCACTTTCTGCGTAATATACTTGCGGATACATTTGATTTTAGTTTGATCGCTAAAGAAATAAGATGGTTCCAAAAAAATAGCGATGAAGAAGTTATTGCCACCGACATGAAACCGGTACCTATTCAGATACTTGAAGGGCTGGAGGCTGAAAAGAACAATACCGACAAATTCTCTAAACAGTTAGCTGGTTACTTGCATGCAGGAAGTTTGGAGAAACTCCATGAAAGGGTAGAGAAGGGAGTAGCCTACTATAAGAACATTGTCTCGAACTTACTCAAATTATTGTTGGTGCATATTCGCGAGACTCAAAAACGCAAGCGTGTAAAAAAATATCTGGCACACCTGAATGAACTCGACCAGATGCTTTCAAAAAAACTGGAAGACTTTGAAAAGGCATTGTTCCTGACGAAAGCCATCATTCATCAAAAAAATGATTTCGACTTTTCAACAGTGCATCAGCAATTGAAAGAGAACCGGGCAAGCTTAGTAAATGAAGTAAATGTTGTTGCGCTGCAGGATTCGGGAAACACTCGAGTCAGAAAGAAAAGATCAAACAGGAAAGGTGATAAAAGTACCTATGACGTAACCCTTGCGTTGCTGGAAAGCGGCAAGTCGCCTGAGGCAATAGCCAATGAGCGTGGGCTTGTGCTCAGTACCATTGAAGGGCATTTGGCTAAGGCAGTTGATGAGCAGCGCGTAAGCATTTTTAAGTTCGTGAGTGAAGCGGACGTGCTGGAAATCGAGCGGGCCATTGATCAGTTACCTGTCAACGGGTTTTCCTCAAAGGATTTGTATGAAATGCTGAAGGGTAAATATGGCTATGGAAAACTGAAAGCAGTAATGGCACACAAAAGATTAATCCGGCCGGATAATTGAAAATACCTTCATAGCTGTTCTAACCACTTCGCTTAGATAACCTCATTCGCCAGGGATTGCAGCTGACTGGCAATTTTTATCTGGCGGTTTTGCAATTCCTTTGAATTGATATCAAGCCTCAATTTGCTGTCGATGGCAATGAAACTCATGCCCGCACCTTTTTTATGAAGGCCTTCACGTTCAGCAATAATTAAAACTGGCTTTCCGTCAGTTAATTTTTTGATCTCATCAAGCATAGAGCTGTTGTTATCAGGTAGATAAATAATCTGAGCATTTAATACAGTTTTTGGATCATCAACCTGAACAACTTTTATAGGAAGTCCGCCAATGCTTTTACCTGCTGAATTTTTTATCATCTCATCGTAAGTTTTTGATTTTCCGATGACCGCAATAGTAAACTCAGTATGTCCTGCAGGTGGCCATGAAGTGTACCTGGATAATCCATAAACAAAAACAGAGAACGCCTGGTGGTTGGTTGTTTGTGCAACGGTTTGCCAGGTTGCGCAAAGCATGAAAAGGATAGTTATGATTACTTTACTGCGCATTTTTATTAAAGTTTAATTGATACGATAGTTTAACAACATATTCACGGCTGCGGCCTGGTATCGGAGCAAAATCGCCATTGTAAGCCTGTAATACATCAGGCTTTTGGTTTAGCAAATCGTAAACTCCCGCACCCAGGGTTAGTCCCTTCACAACATTTTTATAGTTAACAAATACGTTGGCTAATGTGTAAGGATTGATTTTATTGATTTGTGGGTCTCCGTTAATATCGAGGGATGTAAACCCAAAACGTTTGCTGCCATACACTATGGTTGGATTGATGCTCAGATTTCCGGTTACGTACCAGTTAAAATTAACCGTTGCTTTTTGAGCGAGCATGCCCAGGTATTGCTGCGGTTGCCCTGGCACGTGATAGGTATCGACCGTATTTCCATCGATAGGCGTGCTAAAGGAGTAACTCACATTGGCGTACCAGTTTGTCTTTTTTATACTGTATATAACTTCAAAACCATTGGTGCCGCTTTTATCAAAGTTCTCATACCATTCGGTGAAAGAGGCACCATCACCTTCTGACCCGTAAATAAGAACATCGCGGGTTGTGATACTGAAACCATTTACAGCCAACAACATTTCAGGTGTAAACTGGTAACCGAGTTCTATTTCAAAAACATTTGATTTTTCTGGCTTAGCTTTTCCGGTTAAAGCAATGTTGATGTTCTGAATTGAAGGCGTTCGAAACGCCTGACTAAACAAAACCTTGAAGTGAAAATTTTCGATTTTCTTAGTGAGGGCCAACCGGGGAACGAAGGCAGCGCCTGACCGGCTGTTTTTTTCATACCGCAGTCCAATGGTGGTATTGGCAAGGCGGTGCTTGAATAAACCCTGCGCATAAAATGCAATATTGTTAAGTGAAATTTCGTTCTTACCGTTAAACATCTCACCACTCAGCTTGTCAATTCCCTGATCCTGAAAGTAAAGCCCTCCAAAGGTAAACCCTATTTTTCTGGAAGGGCTGTAAGCTCCGCTCACTTCGCCAAGAAAGCGTTTAGCCTTTACCTCAAAATCGTTGTCAGGGGTTTCTGTAAAATCATAGGTCCACGGTTTTTGGTCCAGGTATTTTATCTGAGGGGTAAGGGTGAGCTTATCATTGATTTTCCATGCGTATTTTACATCGGCAAAGAAGAATGTGGAAGAAACATCTGTTGCAGGATCACCAGATTTAAACTCATCGTACATGGTGCGGAATGATAGTCCTTTGTAATGAAGCCCTGCTGAAAAATTCTTTGGATCAGAGTTGGTTTTATGTGCCAGATTGGTGGGTGGGTAGTCGCCCAGTAAATCCTGGTAGTCACCATCAGTTACATTTCCTTTTCCAACTGAAGCGGTAACATCCCATGAAAAATTGCTGGCGTTATTTTGAGCAATCATAATACCGGCATTTGTTCTGGCAACACTGTTGCTGTTGAAACCAGTTGTTGTATATGCAATAGCGCCATTTAATGTGGAAGCTTTTGTGATGATGTTAATGACACCGTACTCGGCAGAGCCACCGTAAACGGCAGAACCTGGTCCCCGAATGATTTCAATGCGTTCGATTAGTTCTACTGAAAAACGATTTCCAATAGCAGTGGTTTGATACAACAACTCATTCATTTGTTGTCCATCCAGTAACACCAGAACCTTACCTTCATTCGCCCAGTTACCCCGCAAAGCAAGGCCTTGTACAAACTGAATATCCTGTGCAATATCGAAGCCGGGCACTAGCCTTAAAACATCGGCAAATTCGCGGGCACCTGAATTCTGAATTTCTTCATGGGTGATAATACTCAAAATACCGGGTGTTTCGCGTGTTGTAAGCGATACTCCTGATCCAACTTTGGTAGACTGGTTTAGTTGCTTTTGAAGATCACTTTCGGCAGTAAAGGCGCTGATATTCAGGAGTGAGTCTAGTTCTTGAGCGTTCGCAAAAGAACTTAATAGTGCCACCAAACTGGCAGCACGAAGGAGCGGTTTAAGCATAATGTACAGACAATGAAATTAGCCAAACCTCAAAAGTACAAACTTCCGCCTTTGTTGCAAGATTGAATAGTATCGAAATTGAATTGAATGAGGCAAGGCAGGACGGTGAATTTTATATGTGTAGCTTACTGGATTTCCTCTTTAGCGCCTAGTTTTTTATTGTTTGTTTTCTATTTTTAGTTAACAAACAATAGGGGTAGTCAAAATGAAATTATCGATGTATATGAAAAAAATAGTTCCCTTCATTTTCTTGCTGGTATGTACGCTTAGCTACGGGCAAATCACCGAATCCAAAATAAAAGAATTTGATGCCTACGTGGAAAAGTCACGCAAGCTATTTCAAATCCCTGGCCTGGCTGTTACCGTTGTGAAAGATGGTAAGGTTATTCTTAAGAAAGGCTATGGGGTAAGACAGTTAGGTCTAGCGCAACCTGTTGATGCGCAAACCCTGTTCGCGTGCGCCTCCACTACCAAAGCCATGACTGCCACGTGTATGGCCATGCTGGTAGATGAAGGAAAAGTGAAGTGGGATGACGCGGTAGTAAATTACCTGCCCGACTTTCAATTGTATGATCCGTACGTTACCCGCGAATTAAAAATTCGCGATTTGTTTACGCATAATTCTGGGGTTGGCAATGCCGATTTTCTATGGAGTTTTATGGATATCCCAACCGAACAGGTAATTGAAAAGATGAAGTTAGTGGAGCCGAGTTATTCCCTGCGGTCCAGCTTTATCTACCAGAATATCTTTTACGTGGTAGCAGGCGAGGTTATTGAAAAAGTAAGCGGCCAGCCGTGGTACACCTTCATGCAAAAAAGAATCTTCGAGCCACTGCAAATGACACGCACGTTTCCGCTTTTAAGTCAGGTGAATGATGCGAATCAATCGCAACCGCATTTCAATTATAACAACAGTATTCAGGTAATTCAGCGAACCAGTGCCGATGCGGTTGGTGCTGCGGGTAGTGTTAGGTCGTGTGTTGATGATATAAGTAAATGGGCGATGTGTATGTTGGATAGTTCCAAGTATGCCGGTGGCCGATTGGTAAAACCAGGTACGTGGGTTGAACTGTTTAAACCGCAGGTGATTGTGCCTGCATCACAGTTTTATCCTACGGCCAATCTCACCAAACCGAACTGGACAACCTACAGCATGGGTTGGTTTCAGCAAGATTACCGGGGAAGGAAAGTTAATTTCCATACTGGAAGTTTAGCCGGTGAAACTGCTATGCATGCACAGCTACCCAGTGAACGCCTGGCGATTTACATTTTTGGAAACCTGGATCATGCGGAAGTTCGTCATGCGCTCTTGTTTAAAGCCTTCGATCATTTTGCATTGGGTGGCACACGCGACTGGAGTAAAGAGATAAATGACTTATATGAGCAACAAGCAGCAGACATCGATCAAGAATTGAAGAAATTTGAGAATGAAAGAGTTGCAAACACAAAGCCTTCATTTGACCTGGCGGCTTATGCAGGAACTTATACTGATCTCTTGTATGGTGAATTAACGATAACCGTTCAAAATAATTCATTAGTATTCGTTACGAACAACCTGGTGAAAGCAACACTTGATCATTGGCATTTCGATACGTTTCGTGGTTTGTATGAGGAACTATGGTGGGGAAATGCCACCGCAACCTTTACGATCGGCAGCAACGGAAAAATCAGTTCAGTGAACTTTGAAGGAATGGAGTTTGAGAGAAAGGAAGCTGAACCGGTAAAATAGGTTTACGGGTTGTCCAGAATTTGTTGAAGCGTAGTTAATGACAAATCCTGGAAATCATGGATTACATAGTTGGTCTCTTTTAATTCTTCTGCTGAGTGTGTGGTGGTAACGCCAATCACTTTCGATCCTGCCTTTCTGCCGGCTGTTACGCCTGAAAGTGAATCTTCAATCACAAGGCATTTATTGTTTGGCAGGCCTAACGCCTTGGCGGCTTTCAGGTAAATTTCCGGATTAGGCTTTCCGTGAGTAACCATCCGATCGTCCAATGTAGTTGGAAAAAATTTACGCAGTCCGGTTTTATCCAGTATGAAGTCAACGTTTTCGGGCGGGGCAGAGGTAGCAATGGCCCGTGGAATATGGTTGGCAACTAATAATTCAAGGAATTCTTTCAGGCCTTCAAGGGGTTTGATATGCGGTTCATAAATTTTTCTGAACAGCGCCTCTTTTTCAAAGGCATACGCTTCAAGAACATCTGGTTCAATTTCTCCAAATACGTTAGTGAGCCAATCGCGGTTGGTGCGTCCGTATATTTTATTCTGGAAGGTGAGCTCATTTAACTGAATGTTATGGGCTGCACAAAACTCGCGGATGGCTGTTTTATGATACGGGTTCGTATGAACGATCACACCGTCCATATCAAAGATTACTGCAAAATCAGCCATGCTTAACTCCTTTGTAAATGATTTCTCCTTTAACTAACCCAAATTTTTGGCGAATCTCTTCAGTCAAATTATTAACGTAAGCTTCTTCAACGGCAAGTAGTCCGCTTTGTTCGATCCGCCTGGCGTAATCTTTTCCGTATTTCCGAACATGATCGTCCTGCCCGAATATTTTTTCACGTTCGCGTTTGTCGGTGATCGAAGCGTCTTCAAATGTAACTTCTGGTACCGGATTGAAAAATGGAATCTGGAGAATGGCAAACCCTCCCGGCTTTAGTACGCGCTTGATTTCACGCATCGCCTGGATGTCGTCACGAACATGTTCCAACACGTGGTTGCATAACACTACATCGAAATGGTTTTCTCCGAACGGAATCTGATGGATATCCATTTTCACTTTCGCCAAAGGCGATTCTATGTCAGCGGTGATGTAACGATCTCCGTGAAGTTTCTCAAATCGATTAATGTAGCACGCTTCCGGTGCTATGTGCAGAACATCCTTTCCTGGTTTGAAAAAATCTGTTTGATTTTCCAGGTACATCCAGATAAGACGGTGTCGTTCCAGCGAAAGACAATTCGGGCACAAGGCATTTTCCCGCGGATTGATTCTTCCGTATGGCAAGAACTTGCGGAATCCGGATTGACAGATCGGACAAATAACGTTCGAACCTTTGTAAAACATCCCGACTACTTTCAAGCCAACTCCGCTGACGCGCTGAAGGTATTTTCGGGGTACATAACGTACTAAAAATGCAATTATCTTTTTCATCGAAATGCAAATATAACAGGCATTAGGTATCAGGTATTAAGGTATCAGGCATTAAGGCATCAGGCATCAGGTATGAGCGCTATACCCTTATACCTAATACTTAACTCCTAATACCTAACTTAATGCCTAATCCCTAATTATTGAAATGTTTAAAACTTTTTGGTGCAATCCACCATCTTTATACATAGAAACGCCAAAAACTGCAGAATTGTGGCTGAAACACTACTGGACATTGCGATGATGCATTCCGATACCCTTATTGCCCGGGCTAAACAAGGGGATAAGAATGCGCAAGGAAAACTTGTGCAGTTGTGGTATAAACGGATTTACAACTTTAGTTATAAGTTTTTCCTCGACCACGACCTGGCCATGGAGGCCGCTCAAAAAACATTCATATCGATGTGCCGGAACATTGAAGGGTTGCAGGATATCGCTCGTTTTAAAAGCTGGCTTTACAAAATAGCTGTTAACTATTGTCGTGAAGAGGCCAGGAAGAAAAAAAACAGTCGCTGGGTGCCATTTGAAAATGTGATCAATATAGAGGCCGAGGAATCACCCCGTTGGGAAGGATCTTCGGTGAGAAGTGATAATCCTGAAAGAAAATTTCAGCAAGTGGAATTATCAGATATTCTTCAGCGGTCGTTGATGGAACTCAGTGCTGAGCAACGCGAGGTTGTGATCATGAAAGAGTTTGAAGGATTGAAATTTAGAGAGATAGCCGAAGTGCTGAATGTTTCGGAGAACACAGTGAAGTCGAGGATGTACTATGGTCTTGACGGATTGAAAAAGATTTTAGAAAAAAACAACATTACAAAAGAAACGATAAGTTATGAGCTATAAACCAGATGAATCCGTTTTAATGGCTTATCTGTATGGTGAGCTGTCCGGTGAAGAGAAGTCAGCGGTAGAAAAATATTTAAAGGAGAACCCAACCGCTATGAAAGAGCTGGAGTCGCTGCAACACATTCGCAAAATGCTGGCTGCGGTAAGCGACAAAGAGGTGATTGCTCCGCCAATTGTAGTGGAAGATTCTAAACAACGTTTCTTCTGGAACGCTCCTTATTTTAAAACTATCTCTGCCATTGCTGCATCCTTGTTATTGTTGATGGTAGCAGGAAAGATGTTAGATATTCAGGTAAACTATTCCGGTAACGAAGTAAGCATGAGGTTTGGAAAACCGGCAACGGATAAAATTGTGGAGACACTTCCGCAAGGCTTAACCACCGAGCAGGTGCAAAAAATGATCAATTCATCGATGCTGCAGAATAATAAAATTGTTCAGGCAAGTCTGAATGAAACACAAGATAAGTTGGATGCGTCCATCCGGAAGAATATGGCGATGAATTCTACCAGGGTTAATAACCTGGTACAAGAGGCATCGCGTGCTTCACAAGATGAGATCAGACGTTTTGTTGCTACCCTGCAAGATCAAAATCAACAGGTTGTAAAAGATTATTTCCAGTTATCGACAAACGAACAGCAAACATACATTGAGGGGTTACTGGTCGATTTCTCTAAATACCTTCAGCAACAGCGTAAAAATGATTTGGAAGTTATTCAAACCAGGCTAGTTAGTGTTGAGCAGAATAATTCTGTATTTAAGCAGGAAGCTGAACAGATCCTTGCCAGCATAATAGCGAACGGGGCAGCACCCAATACAAGCACAACTAAAAGTTATTAAACAAGAATGATTATGAAACGAGTAATTAAATTTTGGGTCGTGGCGATGGTACTCGGTACACAGGCGGCAACGGCACAGCAGTTTGACCAGGATCGTATGGATCGCGACCTGGCCGTAGCTGAAAATGTTTTGAGTACATTGTTGCGTCAGGAATTTGAGAGGCGCAGCTTTTTTCCCATGGAAGTGCAGGGCAGTTACCGTGCTGGTTATGGAGTAACCTTTACCTTACCGACCGATCAAATGCCCATGTTTTGGTCAGGTGAAAATATGGTTGTCCTCGATGGTACCCCGGGTGCCTATTCCTATTCCTTTTCAATGACCGATGACGAAATGGATCCTGAGGATGAAATAGAATTGAAGAGAGAAATAGAAAAAGCTTCAAAAGAGATGGAGCGCGCCAATGAAGAGATGGAGCGTGCGTCAAAAGAATTAAAGCGTAGCCAGGAGGAAATGAAGCGATCTGCGAAAGAAATGGAGCGTGCAGATCAGGAAAGACGCAAAACAGAAAAAAGTCATCAGCGTATGACTGTAGGCGCTCCTCGTGTAACTGCCATGGGTAAACCCAGCGATAGTTTGCGTAAGGTTTATAATGCCAGAATTATTGTTGCGGCAAAAAATTTCCTGACGGATTATGGGGACATGATCAGTCAATTAGCGCCCGATGAAAAAATCATTATAACCAATCAGGGCGGTGGTCAGCGGTGGTATTTTAACCAGAGTGAGAAACGCTCGTTACTTAGAGTAGAAACTACCCGTAATGATTTAACCCAATATCGTCAGGGTAAAATCACACGCGATCAACTTTTGGCCAAAATAAAAGTTACCAATACAGAAAGTTCCGGTAAGGTTGAGCCGGACATGGAACTACTCACCAGTATCTTCAATCGCCTGTACCGCAGCGATCTTTCTAAAAACTTTTTTATCCAGGGCCAGGCATACTATGAGCGACTCAACGATTTTGGAGCCATTGTATACATGCAAGTGTACAGCAGCAACCAGGTTGATGATGGGTTATTTAACATGCCAACCATCGCTTTACGAAATGTAACACAAGAGGAACGCGATAAGAAGGTAAAGGAATTGTATCCTGTGTTTGAAAAAGAGTTGATAGAAAATATTTTAGAGTATGGCCGTACCGTTAAGAGTTTAAAAGATCAGGAACAGTTGGTGTTTAATGTAACACTAACGAAGTGCAAAGGCTGTGGCATTCCTGCTGATATTGAAGTGACAGTAAAAAGCGGTGTTCTAACCGACTACAATACCGGCAAAGTAGATAAGAAAAGCGCTATTGAAAAGATATCAGTAAAAAGAGGCGCCAGCCAGTAACGAATTACACTGTTGGGGGTACAATCATTCAGGTGGTTATTAAAAGTATAACCACCTTTTTAAATTTGTGGGATATTTGAAAACCTAACATCATGAAAAGAAACCTTATTATCGTTGGCGGAGTGCTCGCTGTTTTACTGGTGGTGTTGTTGATTGTGAAGGGAAGCCAAAGCGGAGATACGATCGATATTCTGGCAACCGTAAAGCGTGGAATTTTCAAAGTAGAAATTGAAACCACTGGTGAACTAGAAGCGAAAAGTTCGGTTAAAATCCAGGCTCCGACTCGCTTACGCGAATATCGGGTAAACACTTTAACTATCCAGAATATTGTAGCCGAAGGAACCGTAGTTGAAAAGGGCGACTGGATTGCCACCCTCGATCGTTCTGAGTTTCAGGGTAGGATTAAGGATAAAGAAATTGAATTAGAAAAAGCGCAAGCCTCATTTGTTCAAACTCAACTTGACACCACGCTGCAAATGCGCCAGTCGCGTGATGAGCTTATTAATATGCGTTATGATGTAGAGGAAAGAAAGATTGTGTTGGATCAATCTAAATTTGAACCACCGGCCACCATCAAACAAAACGAAATTAATCTCGACAAAGCTCAACGTGCCTTATCACAAGCGCTTGAGAATTATAAAATCAAGAAGCGTCAGAATATTGAAAAGATGCGAACCGTAGGTGCCGAACTGCGAAAAGTACAAAGTGAACACAGCGGTATGATGCAGCTTGTAGCCGATTTTAACATTATCGCGCCTGAGCCCGGAATGGTTATTTACACCAAAGGCTGGGACAACAGGCCAATTAAATCAGGATCACAGATCAGCACGTGGGATCCCGTTGTTGCCACCCTTCCAGACTTGACCGTCATGCTCTCCAAAACTTACGTAAACGAGGTAGATGTGCGTAAAGTAAAATCCGGACAAAAAGTAGAGATTGGTTTGGATGCCTATCCTGATAAAAAATTAACAGGAGTGGTAACCACGGTGGCCAACGTAGGCGAACAGCGGCCTAACAGCGATGCAAAAGTTTTTCAGGTGGATATTGAAATCCGGGGAACTGACCCAACGCTGCGCCCTGCCATGACCACCAGTAATAAAATTATTGCCAGTGTGATCGACAGTGCGCTTTACATTCCACTGGAGTGCCTGCACAGTAAATACGATTCGATCACCTACGTTTTTAAGAAAGATGGACTGAAACAAGAAGTCATGCTGGGCGAGACAAACGCCAACGATGCTGTTATTCTGGCAGGTTTGCAGGAAGGCGATCGGTTATATTTATCGGTACCAGCAGGTATGGAAGATGATGAAATTAATTTGCTTCCTCAGATGAACGGGAAGCGCAAGAAGCCGGAGCCTGTGGAGGAATCCAAACCGCAGGATTTTATGATGATGCCCACAGGTCAACAGATGATGGTAGCGCCTGCCAATGCCCGACAAGGCAACAAAGAATCAGAGGGAAAACAAAACCACGGCAACCAAAAGCCAAGAGATCGGAAAACCGGTGAACGCAAGCCCCAATAACTGACAGTTAAGCATGAAAGAACGACTACTGGCCAACCTGTACATCGCTATTGATGCCGTGATTGCCAACCGCGTGCGGTCGTTACTCACGGCACTGGGTATTATTTTTGGTGTGGCGGCTGTAATTGCCATGCTGGCAGTTGGTAATGGCGCTCAGCAGGAAATTCTCGAACAAATCAAACTGGTAGGGGTAAATAACATTGTGATCAAACCCACCATCGAGCAAAAAGAAGAAAAAGTTGAAGATGCTTCCGGTCAAAAAGAAAAGAAGAAATTTTCACCGGGCCTTACCTTGCGTGATGTGAAAAGCATTCGAATGATTCCCGGCATCAGCAAAATCAGTCCGGAGATCGTGTTAGAAACAACCATCATCAAAAATGGTATTAGGCGGTCGGCTAAACTCGTTGGGGTTGATCCGGTTTATTTTGAAATGTACGATTTTACATTGGCGGATGGGTCAATGTTTAACGATGAACAACTGAAAGTTGGCGCACCGGTTTGTATTATTGGTTACGCCATCAAGTCAAAGTTTTTTCCAACAGAGAACCCGGTAGGAAAATCAATCAAAGTTGGTCCGCACTGGTTAACGATTATTGGGGTGATGAACGAACGGGTTGTTTCAGAAACAAGTATCAGTAAACTGGGTATTCGTGACTTTAATATGGATGTGTATGCGCCCCTCCAAACGGTTCTTATCCGATATGAAAACCGCGACTTGGTTACGCAGTCATCTTTACAGGAAGGCGGAAGCGCTCGTAACTTCAGCAGAGGCAGGGTGATCATTATTGGTGGCGATTCAGAAGAAGAGGATACCGGGCCTCCGGTAAATTATCATCAGATCGATAGGTTAGTGGTACAAGTAGCTGCAACCGAACAACTCACACCCATTGCTGAAATACTTTCGCGCCTGCTGGAGCGAAAGCACTTTGAAGTGGTTGATTATGAAATTGAGATTCCGGAGTTACTACTTAAACAACAACAACGCACCAACGATATCTTCAATTATGTTTTAGGAGCCATAGCCGGCATATCTTTGTTAGTAGGCGGTATTGGTATCATGAATATTATGCTGGCATCGGTACTGGAGCGTATAAAGGAAATTGGCCTTCGCCTTTCTATTGGGGCTAAGAAGACAGATATTATCCAGCAATTTTTGTTTGAAGCCATGATGATCAGTGTAACGGGTGGAGTAATAGGGGTAGTACTTGGTGTAACCCTTGCATTTCTGATTTCATCGGTGGCGGATATTCCTACCGTCATTAGCTTTGCATCCATTGTTTTATCGTTTGGTGTGGCGGCCAGTGTTGGACTAATCTTTGGAATTGCCCCCGCCCGCAAAGCGGCTAACCAGGATCCTATTACCTCTTTACGTTATGAATAAACTCAACGCGATTTTCACAGTTGTATTTTTAACAATAGCAGTGTGGAACAGCTATGGTCAGGCGAGATATACAATGGAAGATGTTTTACGGATGGCGAAAGAACAATCACCGTTTGCGAAGCAGGCCGAAACCAGAAAAGAAAACCGCTACTGGCAATACAGGTTTTATAAGTCAAACTACAACCCCCAGTTAAGACTTACCGGAGGGTTACCCGATTATAACCAAGATTATTTTCAAAACCGGTTGGATGATGGAACTATCCAGTTTCAGCAACGTGAGCAGACCACAGGTTCTTTAAACCTGGGTTTGCAGCAGCCTATTTCTTTGACCGGTGGCGTACTTTCTATCAATAACGATTTAAGCCGTTACAACGACTATCTTTTTGATATTGAACAATGGAGCGGAACGTTGGTAAATATCCGGCTTAATCAGCCGATCCTTAATTTCAATCAATTGAAATGGGACAAAAAAACTGAGCCGCTCCGGTACGAAGAATCGAAACGTGGATATGTAGAAGAGATGGAAAATATTTCGCAACAGGCTGTTTCTCGCTTTTTTACGGTGTTGGATGCGCAAATCAATTTACAGATAGCCCAGTTTAACTTAGCGAACAACGATACCATTTATAAAATCGAGCAAGGCCGATATAATATTGGTACAACCACCAAGGATAAATTATTACAGGCAGAGCTGCAGTTGTTGCGTTCGCGCCAGGAGGTGACCTCGGCAAGAATAAATTTACAAAATTCAAAACTTGACCTGCGCTCCTATATTGGTTTGAAAGAAAATGATGAGTTTGAACTGGTATTGCCGGAAGAAATTCCCACAATGACCTTGAATGCAGACGAGGCCCTGCTGCGGGCAAAAGATAACCGTGCTGATTATATCGCTTTTGAACGGAGAAAAATTGAAGCCAAACGTGAGGTCGCCCAAGCCAGGGGGCAGCGTTTTCAAATTGACCTGGTTGCCTCCTACGGATTAAATAATAGCGGCAATCAGTTTAGTGAGGTGTATGATGAACCACTTTCGCAGCAGCGAATCAACGTAGGTTTTAACGTACCTGTATTGGATTGGGGTCGTAACCGTGCGCGTATGCGAACAGCTATGGCCAATCAAAAGCTAAACGACTATGTGATTGCTCAGGATGAGGTAATTTTTGAACAGGAAATTATGACCCAGGTAGCACAGTTTGAAGTATTATTAAGTCAGATAGAGATCACGAAAAAATCAGATGAAGTGGCTCAGGAGCGATACCTGGTCTCACAAAACCGTTACCTCATCGGGAAGATTGATATCACTAATCTCAATATAGCGCTTACTGAAAAAGATACAGCTAAACGAAGCTATGTGACGGCTTTGCGTTCATTTTGGGATTCTTACTTTGCTTTGAGAAGATTGACCTTGTACGATTTCTCAAAAGGCTTGTTGCTTTACACACCCGAACAAAAAAAATAATTTGTACTTAACTTTAACACCCCATTGGGGTAAGAACCTAAACCTAATCTAAACACTTCAGTTATATGAAACACGCCTTTCCATTTCTGGTAACCATCTGCCTGATGGTAATCACTTCAGTGCATGCTCAGGATAAACTCAAAAGCATGCCCGGATACGATCAATATAAAAAAATAGAGCCTCAAATCCGTAGCTCCGTAAAATCCGGAAATCTTACGGTAACATGGAGTGACGATGGAAGTTCATTCGACTATGAACGTGATAAAAAGAAGTTTCGCTACACCATTAAAACAAAGACAATCACTGAAATAGGACCGGCCACACCTCCCGACAGAAGAAATTTTAATCGCCCGGTACGTGGCCGACAATTCGATTTTGCTTTATCTCCTGATGGAAAATGGAAAGCTTTTACAAAAGATCGTAACATGTACATCAGTCTGGCCGATGGCAGCGAAGTAAGCCCTATTACCACAGATGGCAATGAGCAATCGCAAGTGAAGTACGGTATTGCAACATGGGTATATGGCGAAGAGTTAGGGCAGAACACGGCCATGTGGTGGTCGCCCGACAGCAAAAAAGTTGCCTTCTATAAATTTGACGAAAAAAATGCAAAGAAGTATTTCGTTCTGTTAAACCAGCTGAAGTTACAAGACTCACTGGAAATTGAAGCCTATCCAAAAGTAGGGGCCGATAACCTTCCGGTTGATCTGATGGTTTACGATGTAGCGTCAAAGCAGGTAGTGCAATTTGATATTAGGAATGGAAAGCCGTTCAATGATGGTGAGTTGGGAACCTATATATATGGAATGTCGTGGACACCAGATGGAAAAGAGTTACTGTATCACAGTACCAACCGTAAACAGGATGTGATGGAGTATCGGGCCGCAGATCCGGTTACCGGAAAAAGCCGCACAATTGTGCGTGAAGAGTGGCTTCCCAGTTTTACAAAAAACACTCCAGAGATTTCAATTCTGAAAGATGGGAAACGATTTATTTGGGCATCTGAGCGATCAGGTTTTAATAACTACTACCTCTATGATTTCAGCGGTAAACTGATCAATACCATAACAAACCACGCATTTGAAGTTTCTCAAATTGTTAAGGTTGATGAAAAAGAAAATGTGCTTTATTACATGGCGCGCAGTGGCGATAATTTTATGAAAATGCAACTGCACAAAGTTAAATTAGATGGCAGTAAAAATGTGCGCCTGACTAACCCTGCGTTTAATCATGCTGTTTCCATTTCACCCGATGGAAAATATTTTGTGGATGTAGCTCAAACGCATGATGTGCCGCCAACCACTTCACTAATGGCTGCCAATGGCAAAGTAGTGACTGAGCTGGCGAAGAGCGACATGAGCAAATTTGATGAGTTAGGATTAAAAAAAGTGGAGGTATTTACCTTTACGTCAGCCGATGGTGTTACCCAACTGCATGGCGTAATTCATTTTCCTTCCAACTTTGACCCGGCTAAAAAATATCCGGTTATTTTAAGCAACTATGGAGGCCCTGCAACCAATGCCTTCCGCGAGACCTTCACCTATCCGGATGGATTAACTGAATATGGTTTTCTGGTATTAAATATTGATGGCCGCAATGCAGGCGGGAAAGGCAAAAAGCTGCTTGATCAGTTATACGGAAACCTTGGAATTGTTGAGATGGACGACTTTGCTGCCGGTGTGAAGTCATTATACAACAGACCATATTTTGATAAAGACCGGGTGGGAGTCTATGGAACTTCGTATGGCGGAACCACCGCAGCTACTTTACTGTTGCGCTACCCCGATGTATTTCATGTGGCGGTTGCTAACTCGGCTGTTACCGACTGGCGAAACTATGACAATATTTATACTGAACGGTATATGAATTTGTTAGTGAATAATAAAAAGGGGTATGAGGCTTCCAGCCTGATGGCGATGGCCAATAATTTAAAAGGTGAGTTGCTGATCTTTTACGGAACAGCCGATAACAATGTGCATCCCGCCAACTCCCTGCAGCTGATCGATGCGCTGCAAAAAGCAGGGAAGAGTTTTGAGGTTCAAATTGCACCGGATGGCGGGCATACCGCCCTTAATCGTGACAGGATGATGGAGTTTTTTATCCGGCATCTTGTTATGGAAAAATAGAAGGAGGTTGTTGATAAATAAAAAGAGCAACTGGTTAGGTTGCTCTTTTTTATTTATGCGATCATTTTAATTTATACTCCTGTATAGTTAAAAGGAGTGATCGCTTTCAGTTTAGCTTTCAAGGCATCGTTCACATTTAGCCCGTCAATAAACGATTCAAAATCCTTTTTTGTGATGGTTGAGTTTTTACGGGTAAGTTCTTTCAGGGCTTCGTACGGATTCGGATATCCTTCCTTTCGTAAGAGAGTCTGTATGGCTTCTGCAACCACAGTCCAGTTGTTCTCCAGGTCTTGATCAATAGCGGCCTTGTTTAATTCAAGCTTATCAATTCCTTTTTCGATAGACTTCATTGCCAGGTACGAGTGTGCCAACGGAACGCCAATATTCCTCAGTACCGTTGAATCAGTGAGGTCGCGTTGCAAACGAGAAATGGGAAGTTTAGCTGAAAGATGTTCAAAAATGGCGTTGGCAAAACCCAGGTTGCCTTCGGCATTTTCAAAATCGATTGGGTTTACTTTATGCGGCATGGCCGATGAGCCGACTTCCCCTGCTTTTATTTTTTGTTTGAAGTAGTTGAGAGAAACATACTGCCAAACATCCCGGCTAAAGTCAATCAAAATAGTATTGATCCTTTTCAGGTTATCGAACAAGGCAGCCATGTTATCATAGTGCTCAATTTGCGTAGTAGGTTCACTGCGCATCAAACCTAAGTGCTTGCTGACAAAAGTATTTCCAAAATGCCCCCAATTAATTTCCGGGTAGGCAATATGATGGGCATTGAAATTGCCGGTGGCTCCGCCAAATTTTGCAGAGTGAGGTATGGCCTTTAACAAGTCGAGTTGCCGGTTCATTCGTTCGATGAACACATAAAGTTCTTTACCTAGCCGGGTAGGCGATGCCGGTTGCCCATGGGTACGTGCCAGCATAGACACATCTTTCCATTGAATCGAGAGGGTAGTCAACCAATTCACCAGTTTTTGAATAGCCGGCAGGAACAGATCCTCCATAAATTCTTTCAGCGAAAGGGGAATGGCTGTGTTGTTAACATCCTGGGAGGTAAGCCCGAAGTGGATAAACTCTTTATGTGCAGAGAGGCCAAGCTCGTCAAATTTGTTTTTCAGAAAATACTCCACGGCTTTCACATCGTGGTTGGTGGTCTTTTCTATTTCCTTAATGGCTGTTGCATCGCCTTCGGTGAAATTCCGGTAAATTTTTCGCAGCTCATCTTCCCGGTCATTTGAAAAACCTGAAAGCTCCGGAAGCGTGTTGGTAAGGGCTATGAAGTATTCAATCTCCACACGAACGCGGTAACGGATCAGCCCGAATTCAGAAAAATAGGGAATCAGGTTTTGTGTGGTTACAAAATACCGCCCGTCAATGGGCGAGATGGCGCTTAGTGGATTCAGTGGCACGGTCTAATATTAAATTCAAAAATAGCAAATTACTGGCTTACCGCTGATATAATAAATACTTTTGCCCCGGGTATTATACATTGAATTCTAACCCACAATTATTTGTTGTAATTATTAAATCCTGATCATGGCATTTGGGCTTTTTAAGAAGAGTAATAAAAAAGAAGAATCACAGGGATCCTCACATTACTTCGATCTCACGGTAAAAAATATCGTACACGAAACGAAAGAAGCAATCACCATCGTCTTTGGGCAACCCGAAAAAAAGATCCACTATAAATCCGGTCAGTTTTTAACACTGATCGTTCCCATGCAGGGCAAAGATGTACGCAGGGCGTACTCGTTGTGTTCGTCTCCGTTTGTTGATCAGGACTTAGCCGTAACGGTTAAGCGCGTGGATGGTGGTTTGATGTCGAACTGGCTTTCTGAAAATCTGAAGACAGGTGATAAGGTGAAAGTGATGGAGCCTATGGGCCACTTTACAACTGAATTTAAAAAGGAAAATAAACGTCACCTGATCATGTTTGCGGGGGGTTCCGGAATCACACCCATGATGTCGATCATTAAAAGTACGCTTACGCAGGAGCCCGACAGCATTTGCTCATTAATTTACTGTAACCGCGATATCGACAGTATTATTTTTAAAAATGAGTTTGATAAAATGCAAACCACGTGGGAGGGGAGGTTACATGTGATTCACATTCTCGACAATGCCCCCATGAACTGGCAGGGTTATTCAGGTTTGCTGAACCATGAAATGTTAACGAAACTTTTTGAGCGCATACCAAACTGGGGTATTGAAAAAACAACTTACCTGATGTGCGGACCGGAAGGCATGATGAAGAATGCGGAAACCTTATTAGTTCAACAAAATATTCCGAAAGAGAAAACCTTTAAAGAAAGCTTTGTTCAGGGAACAATCGACAAAGAAGCTAAAAAAGAATCAACACCTGTTACCGAAAATAAAGCAAGAGAGGTTACCATTCGTTACGATGGACAGGAATACAAAGTGATGGTGGAGCCCAATCGCGCTATTCTTGAAACAGCATTGGATCAGGGAATTGATTTGCCATACAGTTGCCAAAGCGGTTTATGTACCGCGTGTCGCGGAAAAGCAATATCTGGAAAAGTAAAGCTTGATGAGGAAGAAGGCTTGTCACAATCCGAGCGTGATGAGGGATATGTGCTTACTTGCGTAGGCCATCCGCTTACGGACGATGTGGTGATTGAGATTGGATAGTTTTCACTCCTTTTCGCTTGAAGTCAAATACGTAGTCCGTATTACCGATGGGTACCACCACTCGTGAGTACCGGTATGACGATTCTTTTGGAATAAAAATTTTCCCTCTCATGCTTGAGGAAGGGCTTATTTTACATTCAGGAAATAATTCGTACGGAATATACTGGCTTTCGTCTTCCGCTTCGTAAGATGATTCCCGGGCAATATCAGAAGCAGTCAGTGCAGCACTCACCAGAAGGTCTCTGCCGGCTGATTTCTTTTCGTCTTCTTTAGTCCATGTTTCTTTTTGGCTGTCTTCCGAATCCTGCACAGCATCGTGAATGGCTAACCCCGCACCAACTACCGCGAACAATACAGCAAAGGCACGCTTTTCTTTTATTTTTTGCATGTAGATTTTCCTGGTTGCTGTGGGGCTGTTGGCAAACTGCCGCTTCAGGGTAAGGGCTGAGTTGGGAGCAGATAGGGAGTGAATGTTATCGGTTTGTGAACGCAGTTGGATGAACGGATTTGGAGACGCATAAAAGCTGATCAACTGTGGTGCTGCCCATATTGGATTTGTTGAGCGATTAACTACCTCCAGGTCGAAGATGTAGTGATTGTATTTTGATTCCATATATTCAAGAAGTACAGTGACTTCAGCAGTTTCAATAACCTGTACCTGATTGGTGGGGCTAAGGTTCGTGTGGTTGAGTGGCACCAACGGCCCGCAGGCAGTACTAATAATGAGCAGAAGCGGGAGGATAGAGAGCAGGGTTTTTCGGGGCATGGGCTTTCAAAAACAATGATTGTGCCAGCCTTTTGTCCTATCAAACGCTTAATAAGTACGAGTGATTACTCCAGCCAGTTAAACTCATTTAACAACCGTAATACCTCATTTCTCTTTTCTTCCTGTGGTGTAGGAATGTTGCAAAGCATAATGTAAATAATCCCTTTTTCAGGAATGCTCACGAAGTCGCCATAAAACCCGCCTTGCGTACCGGTGTGGTAAATCATTTTCGCACCATCTTCTGTTTTACCAATAAACCAGCTGTATCCAATAAAGGGTTTTTCATTACCAGCCCAGTTTTGATATTCTTTAACCGTTCTTGATTGATTAATAACTTCCTGATTTAAAAAGGCCGCTTTGCGAATAGCCAATTCATATTTCATCAATTCTTCAGTAGAGCTCCACACGCCTCCATTACCAGCCGCGGCAAAGGTTGGTTCTTCACCATAATCTTTTTCAATAAAGCCCTGATGTGTTTTAAGATACGCGTGTGAAACGCCACGCTCAGGAAAGGGGCCATCGGTTATAACGGTATTTGTCATGCCGGCAGGATTGAGTATTTTTTCTTTCACAACTTCCTGCCACTTTTTTCCGGTAACTTTTTCAATAATTAATGCCAGTCCGTTAAAGGCAGGATTGGAATATTCAAATCGCGAGCCAGGCTCAAACAGTAAAGAATCATTTTGCTTAATGGGCGCAAAATTTTCTTCGTCTTTGGCGGTGAGGAGAAATACACTGTCTAATAACAACCAGCGATTGTCCGGTAACCCCGAAGTATGCGTTAAAAGATGATGGATTCGCACCTTGTTTGAAATTTCTGGATTCTTGAAGTCTGTAAAATATTTTGTCAGACTATCATTTAACGAGAGTTTGTTTTCCAAAGCCAGCGCCAGTATGGTATTCGAAACGAATGTTTTAGAAATAGAACCTGTATTGAACAGCGTTTGTGCAGTGATCTTTTCTTTTGTTTGCAGATCGGCCAGTCCATATGCTTTTGAGAATACAACCTTGTCTCCCTTCAAAATCAAAACAGCTCCACCTGGTTCATTCTCATGAAATGATTTTGAAAAAAAGGAATCCAAACGGTTGTTAAAATTATCGCTACAGGATATAACGATCAATGCGAGGAAAACCAGGTAGGTGTTTTTCATATTACACTGCGTGTTTTTGATTGGAAGAAATATTTTCGACAGTCCATTCAATTTGCTTTTCAAAAAGATGTTTTCGAACAGGGCAGTCTTTTTTGTTGCAAATTTTACAGGAGAAATCCAGGCATCCGTCTGAATGAACAAAAAGCTCCAGCGATTCACCAAAGTTTTTCCTGACCAGTTCAGCCAAGGCGTCAATCTCGCGGTGTGCTTCATGAACGTTCAGATACCACGGAACTGTTAAGTGGCAATCCAGATGCAGTGTGCTGCCATACTTTATAATCCTGAGGTTGTGAAGATCTATCCAGTTTTCTCTTCGGTGCTCGTTTAAAAGTTTGACCAACGATGATAGCAAGGCCATATCTGTTTCATCCATGATGCCGGCTAATGAAGCCCGGATTATTTTATAACCGGTGTATAGAATCATGAAGCTAAACAAAATGGCTACAACACTATCGAGCCAAAAAATATTGGTAAAATAAATGCAAGCCAACCCGAGTAAAATTCCTGCGGTGGAATAGGTGTCTGAAATCAGATGTTTGCCGCTTGATAGTAATGCCAGTGAATTGTTTTTACGGGCGATCCGGATACATATAGTGCCCATGATGAAATTTAAAAACGCTGTTGCTGTTATCAGTATAATTCCAAAATCAAGCTTCTGTATAGGG
>Ga0268299_1001475_pt1 | contig 40599 bp, 36 predicted proteins | sample NOBtaG_FD_193484 | JGI IMG/M metagenome (GOLD analysis project Ga0268299, IMG submission 193484) | Activated sludge microbial communities from bioreactor in Nijmegen, Gelderland, Netherland - NOB reactor | ecosystem: Engineered > Bioreactor > Aerobic > Activated sludge | place: Netherlands... | reverse complement strand
CACAGGCTGGCCACGGAAAAAATGGCCAGGAGGATCAGGGTATATGATCTGAGGCTGATGCGGTCGACCAGTCCACCAAGGTAGAACATCGGCACGACCGCAGCTAGCGTGGACAGCGCGAAGATAAAGCCAATGGTCGACTGATCAGTGCCGAACTCGGCGGTGATCGATGGGCTGAACAGGCCCAGGAAATAGCCGGTCCCCAGCGTCGACAGAACGATCATCGCTGTCGAATAAGCGAGCGCACGCGGCGTGGAGAGACTGGTCACGATGGGCTCGCTTGCGTTCGGCGGAAAGGTTGACGGCGGCATGCCTAGATCAGCAGCAGTACTGGCACGTCAAGACGGGCTTCACCATAGGCAACCGCCGCTCCGACAAGTCCACCGCCGACTACTATGAGTTTGGTTCGTTCCACTTTACCCGGTGGCATCGCACGAGGCACGCCACCCCACTTCGGTATCTCACGGGTGTGTGCAGCAACACGATTTCTCCGCTTCATTGGCGAGGTAGGTCGGCGGCACAGTAGGCCATCTCACCCTTGTTCTGCATAATCACCCGTCGGGCGATCCTGAGCCTTCGGACACCGATATCGCCATGACGAAGGAGGTTCAGAAGGCCTGTCAGGCCCTCGGTCTCGTCCTGCATGACCACATCATCGTCGGTGCCGGCCGAGAAGTCAGCCTGCGCGGTCGGGGGGATTTCTGATGACCGGCCCCGGGCGTGGCGGCCAAGTCGGTCAGAGGAAGAGAAGGGCAGGGGGGGGGGTCGACGGGTTGGAGACCGAGAGAGAGGCTCTCGGCGCCCGTCTGGAGATCGGTCCGATGACCAACATGCAGAAAATCACCCTCGCCTCGTCGCGGGATATCCCTTTCCACAACCTGGTCCTCAGCCAGTCCAACGTCCGGCGCGTGAAGGCCGGGCTCTCGGTCGATGAACTGGCCGAGTCCATCGCCCGCCGCGGATTGATCCAGAGCCTGCATGTCCGCCCGGTGATCGGCGAGGACGGAGCGGAGACCGGCAAGTTCGAAGTCCCCGCCGGCGGGCGCCGCTACCGCGCGCTGGAACTCTTGGTGAAGCAAAAGCGCCTTGCCAAATCGGCTCCGGTGCCCTGCATCGTTAGCGCGGCCGATGATGGCGTCCTGATCGACGAAGTCTCGCTCGCCGAGAATATCGAGCGTGCGCCGCTGCATCCGCTGGACCAGTTCCGCGCCTTCCAGGCCATGCGCGAGAAGGGAATGACCGAGGAGGCCATCGCTGCGGCCTTCTTCGTCGATGCGAAGGTGGTCAAACAGCGCCTGCGCCTCGTCACTGTCGCGCCCGTGCTGCTTGAGGTCTATGCCGCCGACGAGATGACGCTGGAACAGTTGATGGCCTTCACCGTCTCCAGCGATCACGCGCGTCAGGCGCAAGTCTGGGAGGCGGTGAAGAACTCCTGGTCGAAAGAGCCCTACCAAATCCGCCGCATGCTGACGGAAACCGCAGTACGGGCCTCCGACAAGCGTGTCCGCTTCCTCGGGCTCGCGGCCTATGAGGCCGCTGGGGGCTTTGTGCTGCGCGATCTCTTCCAGCAGGATGACGGCGGCTGGCTGCAAGACCCTGTCGTGCTCGAACGGTTGGTGGGCGAGAAGCTGAAGGCGGAGGCCGCGGTCATTGTTGGCGAGGGCTGGAAATGGATCGAGGTCGCCGTGGGCTTTCCCTATGGCCACACCATGGGCCTGCGCGAGCTTCTGGGCACCACGGTCGATCTGACGGACGCGGAGCGGGTCACCCGCGAAGCGCTGCGCGATGAATACCATCGGCTGGAGGCGGAATATGCCGAGGCCGAGGATCTGCCCGAAGAGGTCGACCAACGGCTCGGCGAAATCGAACGCCAGCTCAGCGCCTTCGATAGCCGCCCGATGGCTTTCGATCCGGTTGAGGTCGGCAGGGCAGGGGCCTTCGTCAGCATCGACAGCGACGGCAGCCTGCTGGTCGAGCGCGGCTTTGTCCGCCCCGAGGATGAAGCGCGCGCAGAACCCCTGGGCGATGCGAGTGATAGCGGTCCGGATGAGACCGGGTCGACGGACCCCAGTATCAGTGAACGTCACGCTCCGGTGATCAGCACGGCAGGCCACACGCCTCCACAAGAGGACGATGAGGACGAAGGCGATGCGATCAAACCGCTGCCCGAGCGTCTGGTCATCGAGTTGACAGCGCATCGCACGCTGGCGCTGCGAGATGCGGTGGCGAACAACCCGCGCATTGCGATGACGGCGCTTCTGCACAAGCTGGTCACGGACTGCTTCGTCTCCCGTGCCTCTGGAGCGGCGCTAGAGGCCAATGTGCGCGACATCCACCTGCCGGTGCAGGCCGCCGACCTGGCCGACAGCTATCCGGCGCAGAACATCGACGCGCGGCACTCTGCCTGGAAGGCGGACATGCCGCTGGGGCAGGGGGACGATGTACTCTGGGACTGGATCCACGCGCTGGACGAGGCCAGCCGTCAGGCGCTTCTGGCCCATTGCCTCAGCTTCGGGGTGAATGCCCTCTACGAGCGTCCAAACCCCTACAGCGGCATGGGGATCAGCCAGCACGGCCTCGACCGCCGCCTGCGTGAAGCTGACCGGTTGGCTCGCACTACCCGGCTCGATCTGGTCGAAGCGGGCTGGAAGCCGACGGTGGCCAACTACCTCGGTCGGGTCACCAAGAGCCGCATTCTGGAAGCCGTGCGCGAAGGGGTGGGCGAAGGCGCGGCCCAACTCATCGACCATCTGAAGAAGGGCGACATGGCACGCGAGGCCGAGCGGCTCCTCCACGGCTCCGGCTGGCTGCCCGAGCCGCTGCGTTTGGACGACCCGGACCTGGGGCAAGATATGGCGACAGAGGATGCCGGCGTTGAACTGCCCGCTTTCCTCACGGGCGACGACGAGACTCAGCCCGAAGACGACGAGGAGCGCCAGCAGCTGATCGCGGCGGAATGACCTTGAACGGGGTGGCTTCGGTCACCCCGTTTTTTCATGTGGGGGATTGAGAGGCGGGGCCTTCAGGCAAGGCGTTCGGAGTATCGCTTCTTCACGGCCCGGTTGATGAATTCGTTCAACCCATCGCCTGATCGCGCGAGGACGATCATGCGGTCGATATTGGCCTGGCCGGCTGACACCGAGGTGTAGCGATAGATCGCTCCGTCCTTGAACGCGACATCCACATGCGTGGAGCCGATGTCATAGGCACGGATGCCGGAATCTTGGTCCCAATCACGATATGGTGTCATTCGAGTCCCTGCGTCACAATATGCTGAAGAAGCATAGTGACTGTTCGTGTTTCGTTCAAGCTCAGGTGCATTTGCGGTGGCCCGGGGTTTCGACGTGCCTTTGCCATGCGATCATTGAAGCGGCAGGACATCGGGCGGGGGAGGAGGGCAAGGCCCTACGGCCGGATTGTCATTGAGGAGGGCTGTTGAACTCGTCGTGTCAGCCCGATCAGCCAGCGTCTTGGCCCAATCGCTGCCCTCGTTCGAGTATCGTTCGTTACCTGCCATCACGCTGGCAGACCTGAACCGGTGGGGTGGCGGGAGTCGCGCGGCGGCAGGGCAGGGGGATGTGCAAACCGGCCTGACCTAACCAGAGGTGATCCCATCGCCGGAAGTGCCTGACCTGTCTTTCCTGCCGGGCCTTCAGGGTCGCCTTGATCTCCGTGAATTTCTTGTCCCAGCCCGCGTCCAATCGGCCTCTGGTGATGGGCTGATCTGCCCGAAGGACGTCTTCGCCTCGACCGCTTCGGCGCAACAGCGTCGTCGCAACTTTCTTCCCCTGCCGGTGCGGGCACCGCCATTCCTCGCGAAGCAAGAAAGTTCCTCCTGTGCTGTCCAGCCCCCGTGAAGGGGGTGCGCCATCGGTCGCCTCCGGGCTGTCGATCGCCATCGAGGCCGCAAGGACGCGGGCCCGAAACAGCAAAACGGAGAAAGATCATGGCGACCATCGGCACCTTCAAGAAGACCGGCACCGAATACACCGGCGAAATCTTCACCCTCAGCCTGCAGGCCAAGGGCGTGCGCCTCGTCCCGACCTCGGGCGCCTCGGGCGAGAATGCCCCCACCCACCGGGTCCTGGTCGGCCGCGCCGAGATCGGCGCCGCCTGGACGAAGAAATCGAACGAGAACCGCGAATACCTGGGCCTGAAGCTGGACGATCCGAGCTTCGCGGCTCCGATCTACGCCAACCTCTTCGACGACGAAGACGGCGAGGGCGCGAGCCTGATCTGGTCCCGCCCCAACACCCGCCGCGGCGACTGATCGCCAAGGAAAAGGCCCCGGTCGAAAGACCGGGGCCGAAGGCCTCTTCCAGATCGGCGACAACCGCTCTCCGGCGCCAAGTGGGCCTCAGCGGTTCGCATCGTCCTGAAACTGCCCGATCCGGGCCAGGATTTCGTCGAAGGCTGGAGCCTTCGCGTCGAACATCATCGGCGCCATGGCGCGGTAATCGGCGCGGAGATCCTTGAGCCTTGCCTCACTCGGCAGCAGCCGCAGTGATCCTGGCTTTGCCGTGTCATAGCTGGCCCATGCCGAGCGGAAGAAGATCGACTTGTGCCGCGCGACCTGCGCCAGGAGGTCGAAATCTTGCGCTGCCGCCTTCCCCTCGACGGTCTCAAGCAGCATCGCGATATCGTAGAAGTGTCGCGAGAAATATTGCGGCGCGGGTGAGCCTTCTGGCCGATGGGCTTCTGCATGGAGTGCCGTGACCTTCTCCCAAAAGGTGCGTCGCGCAGACAGGACGGTCACAGTCGTGTCGGGGTCCTCGAAGTAGTCAGGGAAGTCCTCGGCTGCATAGGGCCGGATCACCTTTTCCTCGGTTGGCCAGGGATCACCGCGGGCTCCGAGTTCGAGTTTCACGCGGGGGGTAATGTAGGACATTCCGGCATATTCTGCGCTGGCAAACGCCGGCGGGTAGTGGAAGTTCACTGTCTGGGCATCGGCATGATCGATGACCAGAGACCATTCTCCCTGGGAAGGTTCTCCCAAGGCGCTGACGACGGCGGCCCGCAGGGTAGGGAGAAATCTGCCTGCGATATGGGCCGCGACATCGTCACCGAGATCGTCGATCAGCTTCTCTGCCTTCTTTCGGCCGAGGCCTTCCTTTTCGGGGTTTCGTTCGCCCGCGTACCCAAGGTCGGCGCGGTCAAACGACAGGTCGATATCTTCGGAAAACCGCCGGATTGCGTCATATGCCTTCGAAAGCGATGTGCCACCCTTGAAGACAAGCGACGCGGTCTCGCCTTTCGGCAAGGCAAAGATACGCCGGAGGGTCCAGCAGACCCAGAAGTCCTTCTCGATGATCGTGTTGGAGACACCTCTCGCGGCGGCGCTTTCCCCGAACAGTGCGGCCCGTTCGGCGGCGGGGAGTCGGGCGACCTTATCCACGAAGGTCGCCCGTTCCATGACCGGCAATCGACAGAAGCGTAGCGCGCATCCAGGCAGGCGCTTGAGCTGCGCTCTTGCTGAGGATCTTCTTGTCGCCGTCTGACAGGGTACGGGCCGCGACTTGTGCCACATCTGCAGCGCGGGACACGCCGACATGGCGCAGCGCCTGAACGACGGTCCCGGCTGGGCTGCCGGGCGCAATTAGATGCTTAGGCGAGGCATGGCGAAGGTCCACGATGCGCTTGCCCAGCACGACGCGCCGGGAGGGGCCATCGGTGAGCCAGGAGCTTTGGGCGGCAACCTGGGTCGAAAGGCCAAGCGCATTCGCGGCGCGGGCACCGTCGATTTGTAGGTGGGAACCGGTTTCCCGGGCGAGCGCCTGTGCCACATCGTCCGGCGCAGGGGACAGGGCTCCGAGTTTGGGGTGCAGCCTGGGAAAATCATAGAGCCCGCGGGCAAGCCGCCGCAGTTGGCCGGATTTCGCCAGTCGTGACAGGGCCTGGTCGACAGCGGCCCGGGCCGCGATGTCGAGGAAATCGCGAGGTGTGAAAACGCTGCCGCGTCCGTTTGCACGGGCACGCTTCATGACCCGGTCGGGAACAGAGGCGGATGGCGTCATCATGTGTCAGAAAATAGGCTATGTTTTTCTGACAATCAAGTGTGGAGACTCTGATCTTGGCTGCGGGTGGTGTCAGAGGTAGATGGTGTGCAAAAAGCATTGCACATCCCGGCAGGGCCGGGACCAGGCACTGGTCGTGCCGACTGGAGCCTGCCAGGCAGTCTCCCCCACTCGGGCAACGATCCCTTGCGCGACGGCCAGTCTGGCCGGAAGGAAAGCAGTGCCGATGGGTTCGGCGCTTCGACCTCGTGCCAGGGATTTCCAGGTGGCGTGCTTGCCCGCCCGTATACATCAACTGCGGCAGCGGGCTGCCATTCCTTCCCGGCTTGAACCATGGTGATCGCCGGTGACCCGCATGGCATCAAGGCTGGCGAGCGGTGGGCATCCTCAGACGGGGCAGGGGCTCCTGTCCGGGGCAAAGCCCCATCCCCCGCTTCCATTCGCTGTCCTTGGTCTGATCCGTCTCTTTGACATTCAACCCCAGAGGGGTCGGCTACGCGGGCGTGCCGCCCTCGCGGATTTGGACGAGCCAAACGCACGAGGGTGATTGCAGATCCGGTCAGACACTTCGGGCGCCTGTCGCGCGGGGGATGGTCCTCCGCCCCCAAGAAGACAGGAGCCGACCCCATGTCCAAGAAGGATGCCACCGCTTACGCCGCCAGCCTTGCCGCCACGCTGATGGTCGCGATCACCGTGTTTCAGGCCGGGGACGGCACGCACGGGGCGATGCCGTCCGATGAATACGACGGCGACGAGGCGCTCGTCGCCCTGGAAATAGACCCCTGGCAATGAGGCGCGAAGCGCCTCACTCCCCTCATCGGGTCGCGCTCTTCCAGCGTGCCCATCCGGGGAAGCGGCGCCGAACCGAAGGTTCCGGCAAGGGAGAGGTCGAGAAGGGAGCGGGCAGGGCGAGCCCGCCGGGGAAGAGAGAGCAGCGGCGGGCTTGCCCTTGATCCGCTCTCCCGGAGATCCCGACATGACCATTCACCTTCCCGGCCGCGCTGCGGCGGCCGCCGAGGTCGCGCCAGACCTGGCGCGGATCATGGCCGAACAGGCCGAGCGTGAGGCTGCCGAAGTGGCCCTGCACACCCGAAACAAGGAGGTGCTGTTCGACGGGCTGCGCCTCGTCGGCATTGCCCATGTCCTCGTCAGCTTCGATGGCTCAGGCGACAGCGGCCAGCTCGAAAGCATTGACGCCCGCAATGACCTCGATGCCAGCGTCACGCTGCCCGCCGCCCAGATCACCTTTGCCAGCATCGACTGGCAAAGCGGTGCACCGACCGAACGCCGCCTGACCCTTGAGGGTGCCGTCGAGGAACTGGTCTACGACCTCCTCTCCGATACCCATTCCGGCTGGCAGGACAATGACGGCGCCTATGGCGAGTTCTGCATCGATGCCCGCGCCCGGACCATCCACCTTGAGTTCAACGAACGGTTTACCTCGTCCGAACTCTACACCCATGATTTCTGAGGGGGCGGAGATGGCACATCCATACCACCACGCCCTCTCCTCGGTGAAGAAATGGGGCGGGACGGTCGACGACTACCTGCCCCTTCACGAATTTTTCGACGCCTCGAAACTCATCCTTGCGGACTTTCGGCATCGGGCGCTGCGGCATCATGCCGAGGGAATTTTCCTATTGGAGCAGGTCCACGGGAAAACCCTGACCCTGTCCACTGGTCGGGTCATCCCGACCCGTTGGGTCGGTGAACAGCATGTCCGCGAGGATCTGGGCTTCATCCCCAGCTTTGCCGATTGGGCGCGGTCGATCCGGGCCGAGCCCTGGATGGGCCGGACCCAAAAGATCGAAGCCGAGGTCGATCCGCATATGGCACTGCCTGTGCTGGAGGTCCGCTGACATGAGCCGGGCCTATCTGAACCTCGGCCTGCCGCCGGAGGTCTCGAACCTCACCGTCCTGCGGACGGCGATCCGTCGGTTGCACCCCGACACGCTGGCCGTCCGCAGCTGGCGCGCGGCGCGCAAGCGCTATTACCGCGAGCTGCTGCAGGCCCATGCCGCAGCGCAGGCCGCCGCCGAACGCCCTCAGCCCGCGGAAGCGGGCTGATCTCCTCCCCACAGCAACCCATCCTGACCTGGCCATGTGGCCCGGGTTTCTCATCCTGAAAGGAGCCCATCGTGGCTGACTACTTCACCCATTTCTCCTGCGCCCTTGACGCAGGCACCCCCGAAAACGCCGCCGCGGCGCTCGACCTCCTGCTGCGCTTGCGCGCAGAGGAGGAAGACGCGGACGATCCCGAATTCTCGGGCTTCGCCCTTTCGTTGCAGGACGGCCCGGGCAGCTCCGTTCTCTGGTTCCATGACGATGACGGACAGGGCGATGTCGAAGTCGCCATTCGCTTCGTGCTGCGCCTTGCGGAAGAGCTCGACCTCACCGGCCTTTGGGGCTTCGACTACGCCCATACGTGTTCCCGGCCCAGGCTCGAGGCGTTCGGGGGCGGTGCCCATGTCATCGACCTCGGTGCCCGCAAAAGCATCGGTTGGATCAGCACCCATGAATGGCTGACCGCCGCGCTCAACGGCGAAGGCGTCGACGCGGTGGAGGCGCTGGTCGCATGAACACTGCCGTTGCCACCCCCACTCACGCTTCCTTCCCCGTCCCAGAATTCGGCCGCAGTGCCGATGGCATGGCGGTGGCCCGCATCGGCGATGCCGCCTATGCCATGATCCCGAAGGCCAAAGGTGGCCATTTCCTTTGCAGCAGCTGGCGGCTGACGAAGCCGCTCTCGGACTGGAAGCGGTGCGACTTTTACGGCCATGGCGGCGATCTCGCCGACGGGGCCGCGTTCCGCGCCTTCGTTCAGGAACAGGCCGAACATCAGGGCGAGAAGGCCGCCCTTGGGCGACAGGAACTCCGCGCCCATACCAGCACGCCGTGGGGACCTTCGCAGGGCGCGGTCCGCTATGGCGAGGGCGTGGTGTTTCACTCGACCTCCGGTCATGGCGGCCTCCACCTTGCAGCGGATCGCAATGCCAAGGTTCATCCGCTCCTGCGCGAGCCTGGTGGATGGTACGAAGAGGACGCCGCCTGGGCGGCCGTGGCGGTCGCCTGGCCCGACCTCTTTACGGGGCACGAGCGGCGGCAGGCCGAAGAAACCCTGCGGCACAGCTGGCCCGATGCCTGGGAGGCGATCCATGGCCGCAAGCTCAAGCCCGGCGAGTCCCATATCCGCGATGGCGAGGCCTTCGCTCGTGATCATGCGGACGACTGGGTGGTGATCTCTGCGATCTATTCCGACCACCAGCCGGGTTTCACCGAAGTCATTGCCACGCGGGGCGGGTGTCGGGATCCCCAAGCCGAAGAACGCCGTTTCCTTGTCCCTTCGGGCGAATACAAGGTCGACCGCTTCGGCTTCGTCATCGATGACGTGCGCCATGCCATCTATGACGGCCTGTCGAGTTTCATCGGCTGGCGGGGCAGGGCAGGGGGCTGACGGTTCGAAAGGCGGGTGCCTGATCTGCGGTCGGGCACCCGCCAGAGGCAGAGGCGGAAGGGAGGGTCCGTGACGGGTTGACAGGTGGGTGGAGGTCTCCCGCCGCCCGTCACGGAGTGACCCCGATGACCGCCCCCATTTCCCAGACCGCCTTCCGCGACTCCCGCGACAACTTCGTTGGCGGGGCCCTGGCTCAGTTGCGCCTTGCGACCCGCCTGCCGCTCCGCGTCAGTTGCCAGTGCCGCGCGCATTGGGACGACCCGGCGCTCGATCAGCTGCGCTTCGAGCGCGAGGTGGATCTCGGCACCTTCGGCGACCTTACGGCCGCCATGGCCAAGGCTGCCATCTCCGTCGCGCCGGGTCTGATCGCGGCAGATCGCGACCCGGATCTGCGGCTGGTGCCGCAGTTCGTAACGGTCCTCGATGCCGATCACTGCCTCGTCCTGGCCGGCGAGGTGCAGGCGGGCATGATCGCCTGGTGCGCGCCTGTGACCAGTGATGCCGAGGCGCGGCGCGTGGTCAGCGAGGCGTGCCACCTGCGGGCCGAAGCTCGGGCGGTGGTGGAGGCCGGAAATCTATTTGGGGCGGATGCGCTGATCCTTCGCGCACGTGCGCTGGAAGGCCGCCTCGTCGGTCCCTTCTGGCGCGACCTCGCCCCGAGCTTCGTACGGCAAAGCCTTGCGGCCTGATCGGTCCCTCTCGGAAACCTGCGGGCCTACTTGTTGCTGTCGATCCAGCGCGACAGCAACTGCCGGTCTCGGAAGCATTCATCCGGCACCGCGCGGCGCTTGACCCGCGCGAGCCGTTCGGCAAAGGCCACCTGCTTCGAGGTCGGCTGGCCAGGGTCGGAGGGTTTCAGCTTCGCCTGCGCCTCGATCCAGGCGCTGAGCGAGCGGCAGTCCTGCTGGACCTCCCAAGGCAGAAGGCTCTGGTTCCGGAGCGCCAGCGACCGCGCATAGGCGATCTGGCGTTCAGTGGCGGGCATGGCGAAAGGGGCAGCGTCCATGATGGGTCTCCCATGCGGATCGTTCCTTGATATATTGAACAAATAGAGAACGAAATCAACTCCGCGCCCGGCAGAGAGCGAGAGATGGGTCGGAATCTGGGGGCGTTCGGGCGGGTCGAGAGAACTGCCGGGGCACGTTCTTCACCCCTGATCCAGAGGATTCCCGATGACCGATGCTGCGACCACCCTGAAACCCGCGACCCTCGTGCCCGAGGCGCGCCGTATGGCCTTCTTGCCCGCCCTCTTCAGCTCCGCCCTGATGCTGATTGGCGAGCGCGCCGTCTATCAGTTCATGTCCTGGCTCGCCCCGGACGACTACACCGGCGGCCTCTGGCATTTCCACGAACGGAAAGGCCAGCCGCTGTTCCTGTCGCCCGACGGTGACAAGCGCTTCCGCATCTTCTGCGAGACCAACGGTTACATGGGCGAGGTTTCGGCGGAGGCCGCCGGGATCATCGCCACTCTCTTTGCCTTGTCACATCTCTCGTTCCAGCACGAAGCCGATCAGCTGTCGGAGGCCTACATGCGGCTCTACGAGTTCGCGGGCGAGCATCCCGAGGCAGGCGAGATCTTCAAGGCGATCGACTGACAGTGGGCGGCACCGATCTGACTGGCACTTCGCAATCCTGTGGCACCCTCCGGCGGTTTCGTCGGGGGGTGTTTCCATTTGGCGGATGGAACTGGCTTATGCTGCACATGAGGCGCAGACGCACTGCCCAACGTCAGCGATCGTATCGGGCCATCATGGCCCCAGTGGTCTCGACAGATCTTTGCTAGGCGATCATCGGCTTGGCGGTGAGTGGGGCAGGGGGGCCCGGGCAACAGCCCCGCCGTCTGATTGTCCCCGATTTGGGCGGAGGTGTTGGAGACCGCAGCCCTGATCGACCAGCATCTTGGCCCGATTGCGGCCAGGTCGTTCGAGGACCGTCTGTTGCTCAGCCTTCGGCGGGCAGACCAGAACCCAATAACGCGGCGAATGCCGCGAGGCAGCAGGGCAGGGGGGGGCACACGCAGGCCTGATGGGCTGAGGGTTCTCATCGTCTGTGGTGCCAGTCCTGTCTCTAGTTCTGGGCCTTCAGGGTCGCCTTGATCTCCTCGCCCGTCTGTCCCAGCCCGCGTCCAAACGGCCTCTGGTGATGGGCTGATCTGCCCGAAGGATGTCTTCGCCTCGACCGCTTCGGCGCAACAGCGTCGTCACAACTTTCTTCCCCTGTCGGTGCGGGCACCGTCATTCCTCGCGCGGCAAGAAAGTTCCTCCTGTGCTGTCAGGGCCCCGACCCACCCCAGCACGCGAGCGTGCAGGGGACCCCGGGATGCGGGGCTGCGCCATCGGTCGCCTCCGGGCTGTCGATCGCCATCGAGGCCGCAAGGACGCGGGCCCGAAACAGAGCAAAACGGAGAAAGATCATGGCGACCATCGGCACCTTCAAGAAGACCGGCACCGAATACACCGGCGAAATCTTCACCCTCAGCCTGCAGGCCAAGGGCGTGCGCCTCGTCCCGACCTCGGGCGCCTCGGGCGAGAATGCCCCCACCCACCGGGTCCTGGTCGGCCGCGCCGAGATCGGCGCCGCCTGGACGAAGAAATCGAACGAGAACCGCGAATACCTGGGCCTGAAGCTGGACGATCCGAGCTTCGCCGCTCCGATCTACGCCAACCTCTTCGATGACGAAGACGGCGAGGGCGCGAGCCTGATCTGGTCCCGCCCCAACACCCGCCGCGGCGATTGATCGCCAATACAAAGGCCCCGGTCGAAAGACCGGGGCCGATGGCGTTTCACTCCTGTTTGCACCGAAGGGCTATAAGCCCTAGGTTATCCTTCTGAACGAAAGCTGTAGCTGCCGCGGGCTTTCCTGAGAGCCAAGTCGACAGATTTCTGACTTTTGGTACGATCAAACGCCTCCGGATTGAAGGATTTGCCGACCCACTTCCGGTTTGACCGGTGTTCCGGATGGTCTTTATCGTTCAAGGATGCAACAAATTCATCATATGAGTGAGGACCCCCGCTGTCTTCGGGTGGTCCACTTCGTTCGCCATCCAAGAGATGCGCTTTCTTCTCGGGGTTATCCAGCCGGACGTGGGTCTCGAGGTCCAGTTGATGAACCCAGCCATCGCCGAAGTCGTACTCATACAGGAAATAGGGGTTCTTGATCCGGTGGAAATCAAGATCGCGAAGGGCAAGGTCTGCTGCGTCGAGAACGCGTCGTTGTCCTAATCCACCGTCTTCGAACTCAGGCGCACCGAGGATTAGGCCGCCGACAGTAAACTGGTGCATGTGGCTATTCTGCCAACCAAAACAAGCCTGAAGGACCTCATGGAGTTCAGCGAAGTTCAAGTCTGGAGAAAGGACGATTCGACGCCAGATCGGCGGATTTATCCCCCAAAGCCATACACGGAACTGGAGAGCGAGGTCGTGCAACGGCATCCAAGAAAACCCCCACAGAGAACCGCGAACGGAAGTTCTCCGGACGATGTCTGAATCAACGGTCTTTCGCAAGCCGGCTCCATAAACCATGCCCGAACGACCTACTCCACAACCTTTGCGTCTTGCCCCCAGCGTTCCTGGTATTGCGGCCCGTGAGAGGCTGGGCGCTGCCCCTTCTCTGGTTGGGTCATTAGGATGGGTAGCGGCGCCGGCAAATCTGGTCCGACTACGATTGCCTCGCCTTGCGCAAGCGACGGGATAAAGGCGGCGGCGCTTCTGTCCAGATCACCGCAGGCCCGCTCGATCGTCTCTCTATCCCGTTCATTGGTCAATCGATGGACGAACAGCGTACCAAGTTGGCTGAGTACATCCTGCGGCACATCGCGCGGGCGCTGCGTAGCGATAACAGTCGTCAACCCATACTTTCTCCCTTCCTTGGCGATCAGGCCGAAAGCGTCAAGCGGAACGCGATTCAGGTCGTCGCCCACGGACCGTCCGATAAACTGATGTGCTTCATCGAGAAAGCAAACCATCGGATTATCCCGAAACTGCCCTTTTCGCGCCAAGCCCAGCAGGTGTCGACCCAGGGTATTGAGAAGAATCTCGCGTGTATTGTGCTTGAAGCTGACCATTTCGAACGACAAGACCAGCGCGCGAGCGTTCGGATCTGCAAGAAATGCATCAATCTGCGAACAGATGTCGACACCGCGGTCTGAAAAGAGGCACGCCAGTTCCGGCGAGGACAAGAAGGTTTCGATCCGGACGATGAGAGAATTGCAATACCCTGCCATATTCTTGTCAGGCCCGCCGAAGAATCCAGCATTGTCGCCCGTTGGAAAGATGCACTCGTTCTTGACTTGTCGCGCTAGGCTTCCAAGGTCGAAGTCACAGTGCTCCGACGACAGCCTTTCGGACAAAATACGCTCCGCTTTTCCAAAGGCGTTCCAGCTCTTGTTGGCCTTCAAGACTGTCCCATGCTCATCAATGGTGATGAATCCGAAGGCCTGACCATTTTGACTGATCTGGACATTTCTCAGTCCTCCTGCCGGTTCGACTGGAAACGGGGCGGGTTCAGAAAGAAGTGCCTCCGCCAACCTCAGGCTCTTGGTCGCGCTTCTCAATGCGGGCCCTTGGCTTTGGACCGTCGGGGTCAACAGCGCGTGCAGATCCAGTTCGGAGAGCAGCCGACTCGGGAACCGAGCCAAGGGCTGATCTTTGGCGCCAGCCTCGCCAAACGCAAACTGGCGTGCGCCGCCTACCTTGCCTGTAAACTCACCGGTTGGGTCGAATAGGATGCATTTCCCCCCCAAACGGACCACCTCGTTCACAAGACGTGAGACGGTCCAGCTCTTGCCTCCTCCGGTGGCGCCAAACACTCCGCAGTGACGGCCAAAGAGTTTTTCCGGCGGGATGCTTATGTCTGCTCCATCAATTCCAGAAAGACGACCGAGATTGACCAGCAGTGGGCCTCCCGGGCGAGTAGTTTCGCCTTTTAGAGCGTCCTTGACGGCCAACGAAAGTGCATGGCCGTCCGCCAAGAATATCCCATCGCCGACCCTAGGCTGCGAATTGATGCCTCGCGACACCTTTTGCGTTGTTTTGCTTACGGTGGCCAAGAGCTGCAGGCGGCCTTGAGGTTCGACAAAAGGGTCTTGTTCTATCTGGTGCTCAAGGCTACTTCGTTGTTTTTCTGGAATGGTCACTTCGGTGATGCGCCCAAGAATGACGTCACGGTCGCAGTCAATGAAGACGAAGTCGCCGACCGCGCCGCGAGCCATTCCTCGTCGCCCGGATGCTGCTAGGGCCATCGGTAGCGTGAGCTCGACTTGGCTAGCAGATACCCGTGTAACGGTCCCAATTCGCTTTGCAGGATCGACCAGCGCTGCCCTATCGGTCATGCGGTACCCTCGGCACGAATGCGTTCTAGACGGTTTTGTAGCCTCTGACGGTCGGATTCGCCCGAGATGACTGGAACCGCGTCCGCCAGATCCTCGAACCTTCCGTTAAGTACCGAAATTCGAGCGTCCCCTTGCTGAACCAGCTTCATTATTCGCTTCTGATAGTCCCTTTGCCCTTCGATGTCCGCATCGATGAGGTGGCTGTCGCCCGCCAGTGATGCGCTATCCAGCTTCTTCGGGTCTAGCAGGGCCGGGTCGCAAAGGACCAATCTGAGGGACAAGTTCGACTCCAGCGCCGACCAGATCGGCGAACTGATATGATCATCGGCAAATCCATACCCTGCGATGATCAACGTGGTGTCCGGCTCGCGAAGGCAGCTCTGCAAGGCGGAGAACATGTCAAGGTATGGGCTCTCAAAGGATTCTTGGTACTTGGACGAACGTGGGTAGATCAGGACGGGCCGTAGGGTCGACGTGTTTTCAGTGCTGCGAATAACAACGTTGTCCGGTTGCCGCCGCCAATCGATGGATCCATGCAACTTATAGAGATGGAAGACGCCGTCTACGTATTCGGCCTTCGTGCTGATCGCGGTTCTCCGGACTATGTCATGTTGGAAGTTATCGCGGTTAAATCTCTGTCGAGCGCTGTGGGAGAAACCATCGATCAGGACGATATTCTGTCGGAGCGCGGCCTGTTCGATGCACAGATCATAGTTCGTCGTGAACAAGCGCACCCGTGGTTTCTCTCCGCTTCGACGAGCAAACTTCTGCAGTAACGACATGTGTGCTTGCACGGCGGTCTTTTCCGTGACGAAGTCCACGCGGTCCAGGATTGTCTGCTCGGCCTGAGTAAGAAACCGGATCAGCGTGTTTCGCATTTTTGCATCCGAAGTTGCTCCTTCAGCACTGGCGCGCACTGACAGAAGTTCGAGCTGAATTTTGCACAGGCTGAGCAATCCCTCGATGTTCTTCTTTAAGTCTGCTGCGGCTCGACCGGTGACTGCGCGAACCACTTCTTCAAAGGTCATACCTATTTCGCTCTTGGCGGTATCGATCGCGGATTGAACTGTGTCCCACAGATCTCCCATGCCGGGAGCCGAAGCGGAACCGTCGTTCTTGGCACAGAAGGACGCACCAGACCCCAACAGGACAATAACGTTCGTCGAATGGAGCGCAGCTTGGAGCACTTCGTCGACCAGGTCCTTGCAACCCGTCCTGCGTCGGGCGGTCGGACCATCATCTGGGTTCGGCTCCTGATCTTCCCAAGCAAGCCACTTGCTTTCCCGCGTCAAAAGGCGAAGCAGGTTTGCTTGGCCTGCTGGCTGCTCGTCCCAAAATGTCTTCATTCCGAATACCACCTACATGTCGTTCGCGTGTCAGTGTCGGCCTATTTGCGTGTGGGTGTAAATACCTCGACGGAATATCGCGAGGGTTGATCACTCTTGATGTTTCTGTATGTGGCACCTCCCGGCCTTCTGCCGGGACCGCGCTCTGGTCCTTCGGACTGGAGCCTGCCGGGGCAGTCTCCCCCCATCCGGGCAACGATCCCTGGCGCGAAGAGAGAGAGGGGTGCCGGGACGGGTCGGGTCCGGCGGGTGAGAGAGAGCGCTGATCGGGCCTGACCCGTTCCTGCTCTCTTGAGGATTTCCCGATGAACGACCTCTCCCCGGCGACCTTTGCGCAAGCGCCGGTCGCCCCGGCCTCTGCCATCCTGGCTGCGGCTGGCCTGTTGCTGCCCTTGCTCGAACGCGGGCAGCGCGTCGACGCCGTCTTGCTGCGTACGGCCGTGGAAACCGCCTTTGGCGCTTCTGATGCCTCAGGCCTCTGGGACTGGAAGACGGCGTATGAGGCTTGCGAGGCCGCGACTGTCCTCTTCCTGCGGAAATACGGCCGCGCCATCTTCCGCCAGGCGGACACGCCCACAGTGCGACTGGCCGCCCTCTCGAAGATCACGGGCCTACTGCCCAGTCACACGCGCCGCTCCGAGGAAGGCCAGGCACTGCAGCAATTTTCGACGCCGGTTCCGCTCGGACTCGCTGCATTGACCGCCGCGGCAATCCGGCCCGACGACGTGGTGCTGGAGCCTTCAGCCGGAACCGGCCTCCTGGCCATCCTCGCCGAAATCTCCGGCGGGCGTCTGATCCTCAACGAGTTGGCGGACACCCGGACTGACCTCCTCTCCTCCCTCTTCCCGGCCCTTTCTGTCAGCCGCTTCGATGCGGCACAGATCCACGACCATCTCGATCCCGCAGATGTGCCTTCGGTGGTCCTGATGAACCCGCCGTTCTCCGCGATGGCGAATGTCACCGGCAAAGTGCAGGATGCCGCCTACCGCCACATCGCCTCCGCTCTGGCGCGGCTTGCCCCAGGCGGGCGGCTTGTGACGATCACCGGCGCGGGGTTCGGCCCCGACATGCCACCCTGGCGCGAGGCTTTCGTCCGGCAGCAGGAACGCGCGACCGTCGTGTTTTCGGCGGCGATAGACGGCTCGGTCTATGCGCGCCACGGCACGACGTTTCCGCCGCGGCTGACGGTCATCGACAAAGTCCCCGCTGCCGATCCTTCCCAGTTTCCGGCCCCGCCCGGCACGGCGCCGGACGTCGCGACCCTGCTCCGCTGGATCGCCGACCATGTGCCGCCGCGCCTGTCGGTGGATTTGCCGAAGCCACCATCGCCGACCCAGCCCGCTGCTGCGCGCTCGGTCCGAGGCTATATCGCTCGGGCGAATGCGGCCCCGGCAATGCGCAAACCCACCGCTTCGCCAGCGGCCCTCGAGCTCGCTTACGAGACCGTCGATGCTGTGCCGCCCGATGCTGCACGCCTCTCCGATGCGATCTATGAAGAATACGGCCTGCAATCGATCCGGATTCCCGGCGCGGTGCCGCATCCGACGAAGTTGGTGCAATCCGCCGCCATGGCCTCAGTCGCGCCGCCACGCCCGACCTATCGGCCCATGCTGCCTGCCGATATTTGCGGCCGGCTTTCCGATGCCCAGCTCGAAACGGTGATCTATGCCGGCGAGGCCCATTCTGACCACCTCGCCGGAAGCTGGACCGTTGATGAGACCTTCGACACGGTCAACGCGGCGGCTGACGGCGCGTCTGGCTCGGTCCGCTTCCGCCGTGGCTTCATGCTGGGCGATGGCACCGGGGCAGGCAAGGGCCGCCAATCCGCCGGGATCATCCTCGACAACTGGTTGCGCGGGCGGCGTAAGGCGGTCTGGATTTCCAAATCCGACAAGCTGATCGAGGACGCGCAGCGCGACTGGTCGGCCCTTGGCCAGGAACTGCTCCTGGTCACACCGCTGTCGCGCTTCGCCCAAGGCAAGCCGATCACCCTGTCGGAAGGCATCCTCTTCACCACCTACGCGACACTACGCTCGGATGATCGCGGCGAGAAGGTCTCGCGTATGCGCCAGATCGTGGACTGGCTCGGCCGCGGCTTCGACGGCGTCATCATCTTCGATGAAAGCCACGCCATGCAGAATGCCGGTGGTGGCAAGGGCGAACGCGGGGATGTGGAAGCCTCGCAGCAGGGCAGGGCGGGTCTGCGCCTACAGCATGCGCTGCCGGATGCCCGCGTGGTCTATGTCTCGGCCACCGGGGCCACGACGGTCCACAATCTCGCCTATGCACAACGGCTCGGCCTCTGGGGCGGCGAGGATTTTCCTTTCGCCACCCGCGCGGAGTTCGTCGAGGCGATCGAGGCGGGCGGCGTTGCGGCCATGGAAGTGCTGGCCCGCGATCTGTGCGCCCTCGGCCTCTATACCGCGCGGTCGCTTTCCTACGACGGTGTCGAATACGAGCTGGTCGAGCATCAGCTGACCGAAGAACAGCGCCGCATCTACGATGCTTACGCGGGCGCCTTCGCCGTCATCCACAACAACCTCGATGCGGCGATGGAAGCGGCCAACATCACTGGCTCCGATGGAACGCTGAACCGCCAGGCCAAATCTGCCGCGCGTTCGGCCTTTGAATCCACCAAGCAGCGCTTCTTCGGGCACCTGCTGACCTCGATGAAAACCCCGACCCTGATCCGATCGGTCACGGCTGATCTCGCGGCAGGGCATGCCGCCGTCATCCAGATCGTCTCGACCGGTGAGGCGCTGATGGAACGACGCCTGGCGGAGATTCCGACCGAGGAATGGAATGACCTGACGGTGGATGTCACTCCTAGGGAATACGTAGGGTCGTACCTCCAGCATTCCTTCCCGGTGCAGCTCTATGAGCCCTTCACCGATGGCGAAGGCAATCTGTCCTCGCGGCCGGTGTTCCGCGATGGCCAGCCGGTCGAATGCCGCGAGGCTGTCGCCCGGCGGGATGAGATGCTGGAACACCTGGGCTCGCTGCCGCCTGTCCCGGGGGCGCTCGATCAGGTGATCCAGCATTTCGGGACGGAAGTGGTCGCAGAGGTCACGGGCCGCTCGCGCCGCATCATCCGCAAGGGCGAAGGCCCTGCGGCGCCGCTGGCGGTCGAGACCCGCGCGCCATCGGCAAACCTTGCCGAGACCTCCGCCTTCATGGATGACCAGAAGCGGGTGTTGATCTTCTCCGATGCCGGGGGCACCGGGCGCAGCTACCACGCCGAGCTTTCGGCGAAGAACCAGCGGCTGCGGGTCCATTATCTGCTGGAGCCGGGCTGGAAGGCCGATGCCGCCATCCAGGGCCTCGGCCGCACCAATCGGACCAATCAGGCACAGCCGCCACTGTTCCGACCTATCTCGACCGATGTGAAGGCAGAGAAGCGGTTTCTTAGCACCATCGCGCGCCGCCTCGATACGCTCGGGGCGATCACCCGCGGGCAACGCCAGACGGGAGGGCAGGGGCTGTTCCGGCCCGAGGACAATCTCGAAAGCCTCTATGCCCGCGATGCGCTGCGCCAGCTCTACCTGCTGATCGTGCGCGGCAAAATCGAAGGCTGCTCGCTGCAGCGGTTCGAGGCGGCAACCGGCCTCAAACTGATGGACAGCAATGGTATCAAGGATGACCTGCCGCCCATCACCACTTTCCTGAACCGGCTCCTGGCCCTGACCATCGAGATGCAGGGCATCCTCTTCACGGCCTTCGAGCAACTCCTTGAGGCGCGCATCGACGGGGCTATGGCCTCCGGCACCTATGATCTCGGGTTGGAGACGCTTCGTGCCGAGAGTTTCCGTGTCACCGACCGGCAGGTGATTTACACCCATCCGACCACCGGCGCAGAAACCCGGCTTCTCTCCATCATAGAGCGCCGCCGCAACCGGCCCCGGCTGCTGGACGAGGCGCTTGCCGAACTCGATGACCCGCGCACCGTCCTGATGATCAACACCCGCTCTGGCCGGGCGGCGGTGCAGGTGCCGACGACCAGCCTGATGCTGGATGATGGCGAGATCGAACGGCGCGCGCGGCTCATCCGACCGACCGAGGCGCAGAACATCGCCATCCGCCTGATGGGCGGCACACAATGGGTCGAATCGGATAGGCCGACCTTTGTCGCGGCCTGGAATGCCGAAGTGGCCGAAGTGCCCGAGTTCACCGACAGCACGTTGCATGTCGTCTCGGGCCTGCTGCTGCCGGTCTGGAAGCGCCTGCCCCAGGACGAGACCCGCGTTTATCGCCTGCAGACCGATGACGGCGAGCGGATCATCGGGCGCAGGGTTTCTCCCGCCTGGGCCGCCACGGCGACCGGGGCAGGGGTGCCAGACCTGACCCCCGATCAGGCCTATGCTGCGTTGCTCGGGGGCAAGACCATTCTCGATCTCGCCGAGGGCCTGCAACTCCGCCGTTCCAGGGTCATGGGGGTGAACCGGATCGAGTTGACCGGATTCACCGAAGGCATGCGCGACCGTCTGCGGGCTTACGGCCTTTTCAGCGAGATCATTTCCTGGAAACTGCGGTTCTTCGTGCCAGTCGGGCCAGACGGCGCGGGAGTGCTTGCCAAGCTACTCAACCTCTGGCCTATCTCGCGCATTTCCGAGCGTGAGGTTGCCTGATGTCCCGTATTGATGCCGCAGACTTGGCGCAGCGCCTTGGCCGGCAGGCCGAGGCGGTCTGCCGAACCTATCTCTCCAACGGGCGCAGGCAGGGCAATTACTGGCAGGCCGGTGATGTCCGCAACACCGCAGGGCGCTCGATGTTCGTGCGCCTCACGGGTCCGGCTTCGGGCAAAGGCGCCGCTGGCAAATGGCAGGATCCATCCGAGGGAACTCATGGTGACCTCCTCGACGTCATCCGCGAAAGCCTTGGGCTTAGCACCTTCGCCGACGTCCTCGAGGAAGCCCGCCGCTTCCTCAGCTTGCCGCAACTGGACCCGGTGCCGAACACCCCGACCCTGAAACAGCCTCCCGCACCCTCTGGATCGTCAGAAGCGGCACGGCGGCTCTTCAGCATGTCCGGTCCGCTCAAAGGCTCGCTGGCGGCAACCTATTTGCGGGGCCGGTGCATCACCGATCTCCGCGACACCGGCGCCCTGAAGTTCCACCCGAACTGCTACTACCGGGGGCAGGGCGAGGATCAGACCGAGACCTGGCCCGCCATGATCGCTGCTGTCACCGACCTCGAGGGCAAGGTCACCGGAGTGCACCGTACCTGGCTCGCGCGTAATGGCGGCGGCAAGGCACCTGTCGACACGCAGCGGAAGGCGATGGGGGACTTGCTCGGCCACGCGGTCCGGTTCGGGCTGGCCAAAGAGGTCATGGCAGCGGGGGAAGGCATCGAGACCGTGCTCTCCCTCCGACAGGCCCTGCCCAAGATGCCGATGGTTGCAGCGCTGTCGGCCGGACATCTTGCAGCCCTTCTCTTTCCGGCACATCTGCGCAGGCTCTATATCGTTCGCGACAACGATCCGGCGGGGGACGGTGCAAGGGATAGCCTGGTCGCCCGGGCGCACGAGGTCGGGATCGAGGCGATCACGCTTTCGTCCATGCTGGGGGATTTCAACGACGATCTCGTCGCCCGTGGTCTGGATGCCCTTCGGGCGCATATCCGGGCGCAACTCGCCCCTGAAGACGTCAGCCGTTTCCTGACACAGGATCATGTGACCCGTCGAGCCAAGTGATCGCAGAGGTCCGACCTCATAATGGGCATACGGGTTGCGGTTTCCTCATCGGGACCGCGCCTCGGCCTCCCTAGAGGGCGAGCGGCCCACAAGTGGTCCGGTCAGGCAATGGCGGCGCCCGACTATTTTCCGCCGGCAGGGCAGGCCCTGCCTTTGCATCGCGAGGCAAAATAGCCGGGCTTGGCCATCAAGGCCCTCGCAAAAGGCTCGGGCTGCCAGACCGGACCGCTTGTCGGCTTTTCGTCGCCAGAAGGCCGCGACGGACGCGGTCCAGACGAAGGAGCATCCCATGTACGCCCACGAAGACTTCGAACCCGATCACACCTCCTCGCCGACCGACACCATGATCCAGGACCTTCAGCTCTATGGCTACCGTCCCGCAGCGGGCGAGGCCGACCCCCGGATCACGCCCGAAGACCACGTCATCCAGACCGCCGTCGCCGACATCTTCGATGCGCTGATCTCCACCATGGCTGACACCAGCCTCGATTTCGACCTCGACGAGATCCTGTGGTCGACCGTCAACACCTTCCACCGTGCCGCCGAGCGGATCGAGACCAGGCTCGACGACAACGAGCAAGCGCAGAAACGCCTGCAACGCGAACAGGACGGCTCCGAGGTGAAATCCGTCCAACTGGAAACCCTGATCGACATCGGCCAGGGCCTTATCGACCGGCGTGAGAGCATGGAACTCTTCCGCGAAACCGCTGCCGACCTCTTCCTCAAGGCCACCGGAACCCATTGGTCACCGCGTTCGGGCTCGCGCACCAGCCATCGCCACCTGACCGCTGCGATGATCGACAGCCGCGACTTCATCGCCGCCAAGAAACGCGCAGAGACTGAGAGCTTGGTGCCCCCGGGACCGAAAGTTGCCTTCTCGGGCGGCGACACCACCGATCACCGGGTGATCTGGGACCGTCTCGATCAGATCCACGCCAAGCACCCGGACATGGTGCTGTTGCATGGTGGATCGCCTAAGGGCGCCGAGCGCATCGCGGCCACCTGGGCCTCCAACCGCAAGGTGCCGCAGGTCGCCTTCAAGCCCGACTGGACCAAACACGCCAAGGCCGCACCCTTCAAGCGCAACGACCAGATGCTCGATTGCATGCCGATCGGCGTCGTGGTCTTCCCGGGCACCGGCATTCAGGACAACCTGGCCGACAAAGCCCGCAAGATGGGCATCCCGGTCTACCGCATGGCGACGGGCAGCGCGTGAGCGCTGCCTAACTTCTTAGTCGATTGACGGAATACTAGATTCCTCGATATCCCCAATCGCCTCGTCAAAGGTCGACAGCAGGGACTGCATGCCGATGATGATCCGTTCGACCGCGGGGCGTCTCTTCAAGATCGAGGGCACTTCAGTCATGGCCGCCACGACCTCATCGCCCAGGGGGGCCTTGCCGGTGTAGATCATCCGGCCGAAGAGTTCTCCAAAGGCGACAGGTGCCAGCTTTTCCTCGGCGCAGAACCTGGCAAAGGCGGCGTCGCGCTCGGCCGACCAATAGGTGGCGAAGGCGGCATGGAGATCCTCGTCGGGGCCCAGCATCGGCATTTTTTCGTCGATGAACCGGGTGATGAGGTCGCGCTTGTCGCGCAACTGGGTCTCGGACAGCAGGAGGTCAAAGATGCGCTTGCGCTGCGCCTTGGCCTTGGCGCTGGAGACGCTGCCCTCCTTGATCGAGGCAGACAGGGTCATCAGCAACGCCACGATATAGGCCACATTGATTTCATCGCGCCGGATCAGCTCCAGCTCGAAATCCAGGGCATCGAGGGGCGAGGGTTCGATCGGGTCGGGGGTCTTCTTGGTCTTCTGTGCGATGTCGAGGTATTTCGACTTGAAATCCTCGTAGATCTGGGCGGCGATGGGCAGATCCTCGGGCTTGAACTCGGAATAGCTGGCCAAGACGTTGCGGATGCGGATCAGTTCTCGGAACCGCTTCACGAATTCGGCCTCGGCATCTTCATCGGCCAGATCGTCGACTGCATCCGGCGTGGGCGTCAGTGCCAGCAGGTTCTGAACGGCGGTGGTGAACTTCTCGAGCTGTTCTTCGTAGGTTCCGACCAGGATCGTCTCGCGGGCGTTCTTGTCGGCGAAGATCGCGATGGCCTCGTCCGTCCGCTCCTTCAGATCGCGGAAGCAGACGATGTTGCCCTGGCTCTTCTCTTGGCCGAGGATCCGGTTCGTGCGCGAGAAGGCCTGGATCAGGCCGTGGAACTTCAGGTTTTTGTCGACATAGAGCGTGTTCAGGGTCTTTGCGTCGAAGCCGGTCAGGAACATGTTGACCACCAAGAGGATGTCGACCCCTTGGTCGGGCGTGAACCCCTTGCGGTCGCGGGATTTCACGCGCTTGGCCAGGGCGCGGTAATAGGTATAGAAGCCCCCGCCATCCATGACGCTTTCATTGGTGCCATAACGGGCGTTGTAGTCGGCCACATACTCCGCCAGCTTGTCGCGCCGCGGGATCTGTCCCGCCGTCGCGATGCCGGCCGGGAAACTCGTGTCCGGGATCAGGTCGTCGGCCTCGGGGTCCTCTTCGTTGGCGGCATAGGTGAAGATCGTGGCGACCTTCAGGTCATGGGCGCCCGCCTTCCGCTTGGCCTCGAAGCAGTCATAATACTTGATCAGCCCATCGACCGAGCCCACGCACATCATCGCGCCGAACTGGCCCTGCCGCGTCTTGCGGTCGTGATTGGCGATCACCCAATCCACCACCTTCTCCACCCGGTCAGGATGTTCCATTACCTCGCGCGAGGCGAGGAGCTTTTCGCGGGCCGCCTTGGCGGCCTCATCCAGACCTTCGACCGGCGGCGTGGTCGACATGTATTCCACCGAGAACCGCAGGACATTCTCGTCCCGGATCGCATCGGTGATGACATAGGTGTGCAGCCGGTCGCCAAAGAGATCGGCGGTCGTCCGGCGCCCCACGGCATTGTCGGCGAAGATCGGCGTGCCGGTGAAACCGAACATCTGCACCCGCGGGAAGAAATCCCGGATCTTGCGATGAGCCTCGCCGAACTGGCTGCGATGGCATTCGTCGAAGATCATCACGATGCGCGCCTCCTTCACCGCCTGCAGGGCAGGGGAGAAGGCCTCGCGCGAGATCGCCGTGTTCAGTTTCTGGATCGTCGTGATGATCAGCTTGCGCCCGGGTTCCGTGAACTGCTTCACGAGGGCCTTCGTGTCGTCGGTGCCATCGACCGACCCCGGCGAGAAATGGTTGAACTCCTGGGTCGTCATGTAATCGAGGTCGGCGCGGTCGACCACGAAGAGGACCTTTTCGACCTTGGGGTTCTCGCAAAGGTTCTGCGCCGCCTTGAAGCTCGTCAGCGTCTTGCCCGACCCGGTCGTATGCCAGACATAGCCGTAATCGCGCCCGGCCTTGACCTTCTCGGTGATCGCCTCGACGGCGTAATACTGGTAGGGCCGCAGCACGATCAGCGCCTCGTCGCTTTCGTGCAGCACGACGTATTTGGCGATCATCTTCGACAGGTGGCACTTTTCCAGGAAGAAGTCCGCGAAGGGCTCCAGCCGGTTCATCGCCTTGTTCTCGACATCCGACCAGGTGAAGGTCTGCTTGAAGCTCTGATGCCGGTTGTTGGCGTAATACCGCGTGTTCACCCCGTTCGAGATCACGAAGATCTGGACGAACTGAAAGAGCCCGCCCGCTGCCGCAAAGCTGTCGCGCTGATAGCGGTTGATCTGGTCGAAGGCGGCCTTCAGCTCGACCCCGCGCCGCTTCAGCTCGATCTGACACAGGGGCAGGCCGTTGACCAACAGCGTCACGTCGTAGCGGTTGGCGCGGCGGCCCTGGATGCCGATCTGGGTCGCGACCTGATACCGGTTCCGGCACCAGTGCTCGAGGTTCATGAACTGGACGTAATGGCTGGAGCCATCGTCGCGGGTGATCTGGAACCGGTCGCGCAGGGCATGTGCCTTGGCGAAGACATTGCCCTTTTCCAGGTGGTTGCGGATCTTGCCGAACTCCGCCTCGGAATAGGTCGTGCCGTTCTGCGCCCCAAGCTCGGCCCGCAGGTTCGCCCACAGCGCCGCCTCGCTCGAAAGCTGGACCGGATCCCATCCCTTGGCCACCAACCGCTCGATCAGCGAGGCTTCCAACTGGGCTTCGGTCTGGTAACTCATATCACTTCCCCGTCAAATTCGGCGGCGCCTGGCGGGCCAGGTCTTCAATCTCGGCAAAATCATCATTGTCGGCCTGCACCGCCGCCGACTTGCGCCGCTCGGCCTCGAAGGCGGCATAGCGGTCCTCGGCCAGGGCCTGAGCCACATCCATGCGCAGCTTGCCCGCATGGGTCAACACATCGCGGTCGTTGAATGTCAGGAAAGCGTCCAGCTTCTCGGCCCAGACCGCCATGGTGACCGGAGCCCGTCGCTTGGCCTGGTCCTCGGCATAGTCCAGATACATCGTCACGATGCGGTTCAGCTCTTCGACCTCGGCGGCCGCAAGGTAGTTCTTCGCCGTCCCGACATCGCCCTTGCGGACCGCGCCGCCCTTCCAGCTGGTCAGACCCATGTTGGGCGCCCCCGCATCGGCGCGGGCGGCGACCAGCTCGGCCGCCGTCATGCCCGTCACGGCCCAAAGCATCTTGTTCTGGACCTTCTGGAAGAACAACTTCGCGGCCTCCGACCCCTTGTCGTAATCGACCGCCGTCGTGAAAAGATCCTTCACCTTCTGATAGAACCGCTTTTCCGAGGCCCGGATATCCCGGATCCGCGCCAGCCACTCGTCAAAGTAATCCCACCGCTCGGACGCCTTCAACTTGGCGTCGTCCATTGCAAAGCCCTTGACCAGGTATTCGGCGAGGATCGTGTTGGCCCAGCGGCGGAACTGGGTGCCCCGGGGCGAGCGGACGCGGAAGCCCACGGCCAGGATAGCATCAAGGTTGTAATGCAGTGTGCGGTAGGCCTTACCATCGGCGGCAGTTGTCAAGTATTCCTTGACAACTGAAGCCTCGGAAAGCTCGCCCTCGCCCAGGATGTTCCTCAGGTGCAGGCTGATGTTCTGCTTGGTCGTGTCGAAAAGGGCGGCCATTTCGACTTGCGTCAGCCAGACGGTGCCCTCGGTGGGATGCAGCGAGATCTGGGCGCGGCCGTCTTCGGTTTGATAGAGGATCACTTCGCCGGTCTTGTCGCTCATCTGGCCTCACACGAACATCTGTTGCAAAAGACCCTTCTTGAAGGTCTCGAGCCCCGCGATCTGGTCGCGCACCCCCGCAATCTTGCCGTCCAGCGCCGAGAGCGCCGCGGCGATTTTACGTTGCTCTTCGGGGTGGGGGACTTGAATGGGCATGTCTTGCAATTCGCTCGTTTCAAGTTTCCCGGCCCCAATCCCGGTGCCCGTTACCATGGACATCAGCAAGCTTTCGTTCGCACGCAGCCAAGAAGCAAGGAACTCGTGCGTGACGCCGCCCGTGCCGACAATTGCTTTAACGTCTTGGTTAAACGCGACCTCTCGCGTTGTTACGCAGATTGGAATCCGGTTGTAGAGCATGCTGCCTCGAACAAGCATGAGGATTGCGCCACGCGGCGCCATCCGTGTGCCCTTGCCGATTGCCGACTTTGTAACCTTTAGTGGGGCATCACTGATCAACGGGAAATGCATCGCAAGCGCGCTGACCCAAGGAATGTCGCCGTCCCAGAAGTCCGGGTTATCCTTCGACGGGGTCCCGCCGGAAGACCATCGCGTAATCTCGCCCAGCCGCTTCTCCTCCCAGTCCGGGAAGTCCGAGCCGTCGTCGCGGGTGAAGCGCAGCTCTTGGGAGAAGAGCTTTTGCATTAGCCCCGCCTTGAAACGCTTCAACCCCTCTTCTTTCTGCCGCAGCCCCGAAATCTTCCCATCCACCACCCCCAAAAAGCCCGCGATTTTCTCCTGCTCGCGCAGGGTGGGCAGATTGACCGGCCAATCCAGCCACTCGTCGAGCTTGAAAATCATCTTTTCGACATGGACACCGATGCTCGAGTGAAAACAGGTCTGCTGGAAGTAGACCGTATGCGAAAGGTAACGCAGGAAATTCAGGTCCAACTCCGGCGAGCAGCGCAAGATGGAGTATTCATTGGAAACGATGGCGCCCGCGAAATCGTCTGTGACCACGCCACAGGCTCCGTGGACGATCTGGCGCTTTGAGATCAGAAAGTCGCCGCCTTCAATCTCGAACTGAGACTTGACCGCAATCTGGCGGCCGGACATGCGCCCGCGCTCTTCGATGCCCCCGCGCGACCGCTTGACCGTAACCAGCCGATACGATTGGCCGTCGTCCAGTCTCACAGGGCGAACGACGGGAAAGAGCACGTCGCCGAATTTGACTGTCCTCCAGCCCGGCTGCGGCGCCTTGAGCTTTGGAACGCCGGGCTGGACCGACTTCGGAAAGGTGCGAACCAGTTCCTCGACTTCGTCGCTCATACCGGGCTCTCCAGGCCCAGTTCGGCGCAGAAGGCGCGGATTTGGGCGTCGAGGGGCTCCATGGCGGTCTCGGCCTCGGCGATCTGACGCGCCACGGCGGTCAGGTCGATGCGGGCCTCTGCCTCGAAGGTGTCGACATAGCGGGGGATGTTCAGGTTGTAGTCGTTGGCCGCGATCTCGGCGCGCGGGGCAGGGTGGCTGAACCGGGCTTCCTCGGCCCGCCCGCGCCAGGCGGCGACGATGCGATCGACATCCTCGTCGCGCAGGCGGTTCTCGTTCTTGCCCTTCTCGAAACAGGTGGAGGCGTCGATGAAAAGGACGTCATCGGTCTCGCGGCATTTCTTGAAGACCATGATGCAGGTGGGTATTCCGGTGCCGTAGAAGATGTTGGCGGGCAGGCCGATGACGGCATCCAGCCAGTTCTTCTCGCGGATGATGTATTCGCGGATCGCCCCTTCGGCGCCGCCGCGGAAGAGCGCGCCATGTGGCAAGACGACGGCCATGGTGCCGTTGTCGTCCAGGTGCGAGAGCATGTGGGTGACGAAGGCGTAGTCGGCCTTGGAGCCGGGGGCGAGGCGGCCGTATTGGGCAAAGCGATCGTCCTGCAGGAAGAGCGGCCGCGCCGACCATTTGGCCGAGAAGGGCGGGTTGGCGACGATGGCCTCGAAGAGGCGGCCCTCGTGCTGGGGGTGTTCCAGAGTGTCTTCCTGCTTGAGGTCGAAATTGCGGTAGTGGACGCCGTGCAGGATCATGTTCATGCGGGCGAGGTTGTAGGTGGTGCGGTTCATCTCCTGGCCGAAGAAGTCGCCGACGTCGGTAACCTCGCGGGCGACGCGGAGGAGCAGGGAGCCGCTGCCGCAGGTCGGGTCATAGACCGACTTCAGGCGGGTCTTGCCGGTAGTAACGATGCGGGCGAGTATCGTGGAGACCTGCTGGGGCGTGTAGAACTCGCCCGCCTTCTTGCCCGCGCCGCTGGCGAATTGGCCGATGAGGTATTCGTAGGCGTCGCCGAGGACATCGGCCTTGGCGTCGTCGAGGCGGAAGTCGATGGCGTCCAGGTGGGTGAGGACGCGGGCGATGAGGGCGTTCTTGGCCTCTTCGGTCCGGCCGAGCTTTGTGGAGGTCAGGTCGAGGTCTTCGAAGAGGTGGTCGAAGTCCTCCTCCGAGGCCGTGCCCATGGTGGAGCGTTCGATGTTGGTCAGGATGGTCGAGAGGTCGCCGAGGATGAAGGCGCCTTGCTCGCCGCGCTTGGCGACGGCCGAGAAGAGCTCGGAGGGGTTGAGGAAGTAACCGAGGGCCTCGACGGTCGCATGCTTGACCTCGGCGAGGATGGACTTGCCGTCAGTGGTGGTCTCGTCGATGGCGAGGAACTTTACGCCGTCGCCCTTCAGGATGTCATCGGCATAGGCCTGCAGGCGCTCGGAGAGGTATTTGTAGAAGATGAAGCCCAGGATGTAGTCGCGGAATTCGTCCGCATTCATCTTGCCGCGCAGGGTGTTGGCGATGTCCCAGAGCTTCTGCTCGAGCTTCTTCTTCTGTTCGTCGGTCATCTGCCCCGCCCTGGTTGCTTTTCCAGACGTTGTGCAAGGTTCAGGCGATGCTCGCAAGGCATGGAAGAGATTAAAGCCTCAAACGGAGAAGCCGAGTTTAGCAGGTCTGCAGTCTCGACCAACCGTCCGCAGCGTGAAGGGACACATGCAAGCCAGTCGGAAATGGGGCTGTTCCCACAATGACCATCAGAAAAGCGTTTAACTCATGTTTTGATCGCACAAAGAGGTCCGTCATTGACGTGAGGTCAGTGCCAGACGGCTCAGGGAGCGACTGGGGATGAGTATGCCAATCCCCGAAATAGTGCAGACCGGCCTTGTGCAGCCTGCCAATTTCAATTTTCTCCGCAAACCGGTCAGCGACAAAGAAGAAACGCCCCCTTCGATCAGACTGCCTCGGGCCGGTCGCCAATTTGATCGTAACCTCAGCACCATCAACCACTCCGAAGAGTTGTCCGCCTGCCTCAGCCATACATGGCTGAATCTGCCGCCATCTTTGGAAGTGATCGAGAACCCTCGCCTCGACCACTAAGTTCTGTCCGCTTTCCCCAATCGTGTAACGGATACTCATTTTCCACCGCAGAACGGGCAACCTGGCCTTTGGTCCAAGTGAAAGACTCTTGATCCACCGAACTCTGGTACCGCCGCAAATCTATCAAGGAATCCGGCGCTAAACTGCCCACCTTGCTCGAAAATGTCAGCCTGTGAGGCCCAGCAAACGGTCTCCGTTCCGAATTGAACCCCACCAAGCAGCGCTTTCGCCGCAGTCTTGGCTACCAGCATTGCGACGCTCGCCAAAGAAATGGGCCCATAAGGTTGAAAGCTTGCTCCACAGTCCGGCAGCTTGCGAGTAGTGTCGGTATCCCATTCAAAGACCGTCCAAATGGGCCTTCCGAATTGATCCATTCCGCAACCGAAGCAGGGACCGTTTGGTCCTACGAGAACAGCATGGCCGGCTAGCGAGAACGGTTCAGCCCAACCGTAGAGAACGTTTGGAAGATCTAGATCGGATCTGGCCAACTGATTGAGCCTTCCCTCCGCCTGCCAGTTGCCGATGGTTGAAACTATCAGATCTACATCGCGGAATACTTCAGGTTGCTTGGCGTAGAGAGATTGCCATCGCTCAGAAAAGTGTTTGACCAGCATATGTGGGTAGTTCTTGCGCAGCTTTTCTGCGAGCGATTTGGCCTTATAGGTTCTCGCCTCTCCGATACCCAAAACATGTCGCCCAACGTTTGCGTATTCCAAGACCTCGGGATCAATCAGCGTGATTGATCCAACCCCTGACTTGGAAAGAAGTTGCGCGACTTCACTTCCAAGTGACCCCGTCCCAACCAATAGTACTCGCTTGTTAAAAAGTGTATCATTCCCGGGTGTATCTCTCCCGTGAACCCATGAAGGATCGGCGCGCAGCACCTCGTGCTGCTCGACCTTGTTTCCACCGAGTTGACGCTGCAACCTTATGTAGGGAGGCACCTTTCCCGGGCGAAATCCTTTCTGAATCATGTTAACTTGCGATCCGACTGGGTTCCCATGCTGCTTGGGCGGCATCACTTCGACAGCAAAGAACACCGGTCCGTTCTTCGTGGTCCCCTCGAACGAAACGGTGAACTTGCCCTCAGCATCCTCGGCTGCTGCGATCAAAAGTGGTTGGGCGCTTGGTGCAAGCTTCTGAACCAGACCCGCTACCATCGCCCCCGACTTGGGGTATTCCGTAGGAAGAATGGGCCTATCCAGAACCAAGTGCGTCGCCACCTCGAACCCAAAATCCCACTTTCTTCCGCCATTGTGGTTGTTTAGCCAGTTGCGAAGTGCTTGGTCATTGTCCGCCAGATAATAGTCCCCTGTGCTTCGCCACAGGGAAACGATTCTGGAGGGGCCGCCTGGCGTCAGCAAACTTACCACTGTCTTGCCTCCAGCGGTTTTCTCCCAGTAGGAAGCGAACTCCTCGGCAAAGTCATCAAGAAATGCTGGGTCTCTTGACGCAGCAATCAGCCTCCCGGCTTCCTTGATCGTATCCCATATTAATCCAATAGCGTTATACGGATCATGTTCTGCACTGGGAGGAAAAAGGCAAAATGCACCATCCTTTTCAATGTGCGGAAACTGCTTGAACTGAAAATACTCTTGGCAATAAACGCGAGGCTTCCCCCAAGGAAAATCTCGGGGGACAACCACCCGCAAATCATAACGAACGCTGCCGAGTTCAAATGGAACAAGCCAACCGCAATGGGGTTCGTGCATCGCATAGAGAGACAGCTCGTTACTTGTGAGCCTTCGACTTGCCGGTGCATTGGCGAGAAGCCACTCTGAGATTTCATCAATCTCAGCGCTGGTTGGTTCAGACACTTTGGTCAAACAGTTTACCCGTACCGCCCGCCGCCCTGCTTATTCACTGCTGCGAGGGGCTGATGCTCCGCGTCAATCTTATCAATCAAGCCAAGGGTCAATGCCGCCGGTGTTGAAAGTGGGCTCGTCTTCACGTCTAGACCGGCATCAGGCACATATAGTGTGAGATCGTCCGGAATACGGCCTCCGAACAGTCCTTGCAACACCTTCAAGGACGCGCTGCGGTCGGATGTGTTCACCAAGGCATCAGCCAGTCGTTGTGCAAGAATCTTCGCCTTGGCAACGAAGTCTTGCCGCTCCACGGCCGACCAACTTTGATCTAGGCGTTCGCCTTCGACCACGGGATTAGGAATTTCCTTGGCAAGGAAATCTGGCAATTCCCTTGCAACACGCAGTAGTGCGATGTCATCCCGATTGCTTGGAATTTGAGCTGCGGATTTCTCAAAAACTGAAACTACGGCAGCCATCAGGGCTATCGAGGCTAGTCTTCCCTCCTTCCACTGATAGTCCTTCCACCCCTTAAGGTAGCGACTAACAGTTCGCACTTGATCACCGTGCTCCTTTACAGCGTCGACAAACCAGTCTTCCAGTTTGCGTGGGTCAGACTTCTTCCATCCCTCTTTTCGATGGGCCAGCATGATTTCATCTTGCGACAACATCCGGTAGGCAGTGTCCTCCATCATGAGGGCCGTTGAAAAATCGGCCCCACGGTTTTGGGCATCCTTCAAGATGCGCAGGAAGTCGCCATCTGGCACTGAGTAGAGTGCTAGGTCCGTGTGCATAGTGTCATCTACAACCACGCGAACACAGGAAGGCTTGTCCGTCACAAGTTTCCAGCCCTTCTTTTCGCACAGTGGGGCTAGAATCTTCTCGATGATGGAAAAATACGCAGCGCTGTTGACCGCTGGGAGCCTGTCTTGGTTCTTTTGAAAGTACGAGACAGGCATGAACAACCCGTCATCCAAGTCAATCTCTTGCGGCGGAACGTGTGCAGGTTGATTGCAGGTGTCATAGGAGAAGCTTCCTTGCATCCTGAACTTCGGCGTCTGGAAGTTCCGTGCCAGGACTGGGGCGCTTCCTTCGTACAGCGCTTGATCACCCAAGGACTTCGCGAACGATCCAAACTTGGCGGAAATCTCGGCGCGGATTTCATCCCGTGCATCCCGAAGGATCCGTCGCTGATCCTCCGTCAGGTCCAACGCGAACTTGTAACCGGAAGGCCGGGACACGAGGGCTTTGTGTGCGTTGATGGGCATCAGGTTGTCCCTTTTTCCGACATATCTTGTAGTGATGGCGTTGCTTGCCCATATACTTGGGGGCAGAAGATCGACTCTTCAATACCAGAGGCAGAACGTCATGGCAAAGTATGTTTCCCTTTCGTTCTGGATCACGCTCGCCGTATACGCCGCTCAGGCCTTCCCGGGGCTCAGCGCTTGGCTGCAGGCTTGGGCGCAGGGCAAGCCACAGTGGATTGCTGTGACGGTCGGTTGGGTGACCTCGAACGCAGGGTCGTCGCTACCAGTGATTGTATGGGGGGCAGTCGCCGCTGTGGTGGTGCTGCCGGGTTGGCGTCTAGTCTGGAAGTTGCCACTTCTCGGCTCATGGCTCAGTCACCGCGTTTTTCCCGATCTGAATGGCGAGTGGACCGTCTCGATTCAATCTAATTGGCCAATCATCGAAAGGCTTAAGTCGGCTGCAGCGAGCAAGGATGCCACGTTCGATCCTCTGAAGGATGCCCTTCCGAGCCTTCTTGAAGCGAACTTTGAAGTAAGAATTAGGCAGACGTGGTTTCGTACCGATGTTGAGTTTCTGCCAAATGATAAGACGCCACTCCTGAAGTCTCACACCGTGTCCGTTGAGTTCTTGAAGTCTGAAAACGGTTCAAGGTCACTTGCTTGGGTATACGAGCAGTCAAACAAACAAGGCAACGAGTTGCCCTTAGCGGTAACTGATCGGGATCGGTTCTTTGGGGCGGCCATGCTCACGGTTAGTGACGACGCTTCGAAGCTGAGCGGGCAATACTGGCAAAACCGATCTTGGAATCAAGGTCTTAATGCTGCAGGGACGATTGCTCTCAAACGAAACCGGACCTAACAGGGTGCTGAAGAAGTCTGCGGGACTGAACGGTTTTCTTTCGGCGCAACCGGCTGCGTTTGTTTTCGGGTCCTTGGGCGCATACGGCATGCGTGCCTGACGCGGCTTCTCATCGTCATGCTGCCAGCAGCCTGGGCAGTCGGGCAAGGTTGTTGGCGGTCATCGTCAGGACGAAGCGGGCGCGCACCCGCTCGACGCCGCGATAGACGGTCTGAGCCATGCCGCCAACGGTTTTGGCCCAACCGAAAGCCTCTTCGATCCGTTTGCGGTGCTTGATCGACAGGGCGTAACCCTCGTGCCGGGTGGTGCGGCCGTCGATCGCTGAATATCTCGATTTCTGCGCGACATGGGGCGTGACGCAGGCTTGCCGCAGGTCAGCGACGAACTCGGCGGCGTCGAAGCCCTTGTCGGCGCCCAGTGTCAGCTGTCGGGTCGATCCCGGAGAATGGCGGTGGATCATGTCGAGCGCCGCGCGCCGTTCCGCGTGACCGTCGGCCTGCGTCAGGTCGCCCTGCACGATCAGGCCGGAGCGGTTCTCCATCAGAGCATGACCCATGAAGCACAGCATTGCGCCGGTGCCGGGCGACTTCTTATAGAGCCGCGCGTCGGGGTCGGTCGTCGAGGCATGGGTTGCATTGGACCGCTTCTCGCCCCGGAAGTCGATGTCTGCATTGCGGCTCTGGCGGGTGGGGCGGGACATCGGGTCGATCTCGGACGGTGTCGGTTCAGGGTGGTCTTCGGCAGGGCCGTCCGGACTGGGCGGGCCGCTCGGATCGTCCTCGGGCGGCGTGTCGGCGGTCCTCGGCTGGAAGCTCTTCATCGAGGCCCAGGCCTTGACCAGCGTGCCATCGACCGAGAAGTGGTCGTCCGACAGGAGCGGCGCGACCTCGCGATGGGCCAGGACCGCCGCCATCACCTTGCGCGACATCTCGGTGGTCAGCAGCCGGTCGCGGTTCTTCGTGAACACGGTAGGCACCCAGACCGGGTCATCAATGCCAAGGCCCACGAACCAGCGGAACAAGAGGTTGTATTCCATCTGCTCCATCAACTGCCGCTCGGAACGGATCGAGAACAGGATCTGGATCAGGCTCGCCCGGATCAGCCGCTCCGGCGCTATCGAGGGGCGGCCAAAATCGGTGTAAAGCGCCTCAAACTCCGCATCCAGGCTCGCCAGCGCCTCGTTAACCACCTGCCGGATCTTGCGCAAAGGATGCCGAGCGGGGATGCGCTCCTCCAGATCGACATAACTGAAGAGCGACCCGCTCGTCTCATCCGTCCCGCGCATCACTACCCCCACCGTTATCGTGCCGAGCGTGAATCATGTTCTCAAACCACTGTCGAGGCGGGACTATTTCAGCACCCTGCTAAGGCACGCCTGAAGTGTTCGAATGCAATTGATGGGCATTGCCTTGCGTATCCGGGCCTCAAGACTATCGTTCAGTGAGGTGCTTATGAGCTATAACGATGCGCGCAATCTGGTGCCATCAGTGTACATCGTCAACGGCAGGAGCGGCCACGGAGCACTGCCTTCCGTGAGGTTTTCGACCATGTCGACAAAGTATTACATAATCAAAATTATGCGTCATAGCTTTGTAGCCGGGTGGATTCACAAACGAAGTGCAAATTCTTTGGTAAAACAGAGCGTTGCACGGAGGATGTTGAATGGGACGCTGCTACCCTCACCTGAGTTTGGAGGAACGACGCAAGATCGCAAAGTGGCGAGACGCCAAAATGCCGATCCCCGAGATTGCGGAACGGCTGCATCGTGCAGCATCGACGATTTACCGTGAGTTGAAGCGGAACGTCTTTGCCGACAGTGAGCTGCCACAGCTGAACGGGTACTTTGCTGTAACGGCCCAGGAAGCATACGAACGACGGCGGGCCAATCATTGCAAGCTGGCGCGTCATCAGTCTCTGAAGCTGTCTGTTCTGGATCGGCTGCGGGCCGGTTGGTCGCCTGAACAGATTGCTGGACGTATGCGGCTTGAGGCGCACCCGGTCCGCGTCAGCCACGAGACGATCTACCGTTTTGCCTATTCGAAGGCTGGCCGCGCAGAAGCTTTCTTCCAGCTTCTGCCCGAGCAGCGCAGGCGTCGACGTCCACGCGGTCATCGCCGTCAGAACCGCATGCAAGCCGTTGATTTTCCGTCTCTCCGACTTCGACCGGACCACGTTTCGCAACGTCTGTCGTTTGGTCACTGGGAGTGCGATCTGGTGATGTTCCAGAAAGAACATGGCAAAGTGAATGTGACTTCGCTTGTCGAGCGCGTCAGCCGCTATGCTGTCATTTTCCGTAACGAAGACCGCAGATCGACGCCGATCATGGAGAGCTTGATCAATGGCCTTGCTTCTCTTCCCGCTGACGCTCGGCAGTCCGTTACGTTTGATCGGGGCACTGAATTCTCTGCCTGGCGCCGTCTCAAGGACGGGATTGGTGCCGAGAGCTGGTTCTGTGACCCACAGTCGCCTTGGCAGAAAGGCACTGTGGAGAACACGAATAATCGCCTCCGTCGTTACCTGCCCCGTTCAACGGATCCGACGGCGCTGACAAATCGATATTTGAAGTCGATTTGCCAGCGCCTAAACACAACGCCTCGAAAGTGTCTGCAGTGGCGCACGCCCTCCGAGGTGTTCCAGCAATACTTGGCAGAAATTGAACGCAGGATACACTAAGGCGCGATGACTTTGCGCTTCGGCAGGAGTTCACACCGCAAAGTAGAACTGTCGCACACGCCCTTCTCGCCACGGCGCACCTCAGTCATCCGCTGAAGGACTTCCTCGCTTCGCCTTCGGTCATCCAGTCCTGCCCACCGAAGGCAATGAGTGCGACGAAGACGCAGTTCTTGTTGAGATCGGCGCGGAACACGACGGTTAGACGATGGCCGCGTCCACCATGACGGACCAGCCATCCGTCCAGCGGTGGCGCCAAGCGAACGCCTGACATCGGGTTGGCAGAGATGTCGGCAATCAGGTCGTCGACCTCATCAAGGCGCCTGCCGGCGGCGTCGAAGTCTCCGCCGGTGACGTCGACGATGTGATCCACCAACGCGGCAAGGTCTTGGTCTACCAAGGGATGTCGAACGATGCGCATCAGGCAGTGGTGCCACCGGCAGCCTTTGCAAGTCGAGCAAGATGCGCGCGCGCGCCTGACGTGATGCTTTCGCCCGTTCGAACGGGTTCCCAGGTATCAGGGGGAAGCGCGAGGCGCCGCTGGACTTCGGCTTCAAAGAGAAGACGCTCCCGCTCCCGCGCTGCCCGCGCGCGTGCCATCTCGCCAGAGACCGCAGCGCTTATGTTCGGATACTCGCCGCTCTCGACCAGCTCTCGGGCGAAGTTGAAAGCTGCATCCGTGAAGCTGACACTCTGTTTGTGTACGCCCATCATCGTCTCCGTCGGTAGTCCATTGGAGCACCATAGCCTTCCCGCTGAATGTTTTCAACAATTGGAAGCGGGCAAGGGTCTGGATGTCATGGCTGAGCGATAGACGCAGAATCTATAGCTCACGAGGGACGACCGGCAGACGATCCTTGCCGGACGAGTTGTGCAATGCCGAGTGCTGCCGCGCTTCTTCGCCGATCACGGCGCCGCGTGTTGCCCTTTCGTTTCGCTTCTGGTCCAGTCATGCAGCACGACGTTGAGCTAAGGCGGCACCAAGATGAATACCCCAAATGGCGACCTCGACCGTTGGCCGGACCCGGCCGTCGCAAACGCTCGCCGCAGCGTCTTCGCGCAGGACCTTGTCGTCGAAGGTGATGCCACCTCCAATGGACCGATCGAGGTCCAAGGCAATGTCGTTGGCTCACTGCGGGCGCCGGAGATCACCGTGGCTGGTTCAGGTCGTGTTGAAGGTTCCGTGGTCGCCCACGACCTCGTCGTGCTCGGGGTGGTTTCCGGCAGGGTCTCAGCGCGAAACGTTCAGCTCGCACCGAGTGCGGTCGTGCAGGCCGACGTCACCCATGAGCAGATCGCCATCGAGGCCGGTGCCGAGCTGGAGGGCAGGCTTCAGCGTAAGGCCTGACAGATCTCACACCACAAGGTCTGGCGGCAGCATTTGGCCAGCAGGCAGATAGCCCCGCCGCATCTTCTGTCGAAGAGTTTGAGATGCCGCCCTCTCCGCTTCTTCCACGGTGGCGCAAGTCTCGAGTCTTGTCCGTCCGTGCGTTCCGATCCGGCCCCAGGTCCGCAAGACGGAGACGTCTCCGAACAGCGTCGCCGCAACATCGATGCAGTAGAATCGCGCCATCTTGTGCTCAGGGTCGATGCGGTGCAGATGTGCCAGAGCCAAGGCGGTCCTCCTCTGCACAGACTCCGCCTTATTGCTCTCCAAGTCTAATTGCATTTCTGAATCGATCCGGGCGGTCCGATTCAGAAAGCTGATGGGTCATGGTGACGGATCGCCCGGTGTTCCCTCGACAACCTCGACCCAGAGGACGCCACGCAGGCTTTCTTCCGGGACCAGCCACACGGTCCTGAACCGGCCATTCACGGTGCGGTGCCGTTCTGCAACGAGTTCCCGGTCTCCGCGGTCGATCCGCCACAGGCGACGATCGATGGTCGGGCTTTTGGAGCTGCTTCTAGCGACCTCTTCCATACCGGCCTCCTGTCATCCGTTGACGGCTAGCGGTCATGGACATGAACTCTGTCAGAACATATCTAACGACATCAGAAGTGGTGCTTTGCTGTCGCCACGCGAACCACGAAAGGCTTTCCTGTCGATGCATGTTCTGTCCCCCGTTCTGGCTGTTTCCGCGCTTGCGGCGATGTCTGTTCCCGTCCACGCGCTCGACGCCTGGACGATAGGTGTCGAACGTGGCCTGCCGACCTACGCGCTCACCAGCGAAGCGGGTGAGGTGCGGCTTGTCTGCGATCCGGATCGCGTCTTTGGGCCAACGCCCAACGGCGCGTTCGTGGTTCGCTTTGTCAAAGACGCCGCACCGGACATGGTCGTCGTTCTCGCAAAGTCGGGCGAACAGGCCCGCCTGCCGGTCAACAACGGCATCGCCGCACAGGCATCGGTTGACGCAGCGGACTGGTCGAAAATGGTGGCTACCTTCCGCTCGGGCGGCGAGTTCGCGCTCGTTACAAGCGCCGACAGTCTGACCTTCGAGACAGCGCCGCTGCCCGATCTTGCCTGCGAGTAACCGGAGGCAGTTCATCGAATTCTGTTGCATTGTCCGGGTCTATCTGACGCGTCGCGCCTCGATCAGCAGCGACGCAATCGCGGCGAGGAAGGCACCAACGATCGTCGCCCGGGCCTCGATCAGCCAAGGGTCATCAAGTGCCGCATGCATAGCCCGGATAGCGGAGCTTTGGGCGTAGACGGTCATCGGTTCGCCGACCGCCATGTCCGATGCTGCCATGGCAAAGATGCGCCTCGCCTCATCGACATGCGGCGCAAGATCATCTTCCGCCAAGAGCCGCCGCAGTTCGGCCCGGGCTTCCTTGGCAAAGGCGCGCAGCATGTAGGCTGGGGTCACGTCGCCCGCGCCAGGGATCTGCTCAAGCTGCTTCTCGATTGCCAGCGGCAGCCGAAAGAGGACCACCAGCTTCTCTTTCCGGGGCCTCGCCAACCCACTGGCAGCACATTCGGGCGGCGAAGCGGGGGACTGCGGCCGACCACTCTCCCCTTCCCTCTTCCCGGCAAACTCCGGGTCGGCCAAGTGCTCCGTCGTCATGTCGGGAAGCTGGGCCTTGCCGCACTCGACATTTCCTCCCTGCTCCGGCGCACGCCGTTCGGCAAGAATGCGCGACTGCACCTCGCGCGATGACCGCAACCGTGCGGCGGAGTTCTGCAGACCTGGTTCTTCCGCTGCCGGGGAGGGTGCGACACGTGCAGGAAGGCGGAAACGGCTCATGCAGGGATCACCTCGTCGATCCCGGTCAGGACAAGTTCCGCAACTACAAGCTGGCGTGTGATGGCATCCGCCACCAGCCGACCGCCGGGTGCTTTGGCGTTGGCGCGGGCCGCCGGTCCAAGGGGGCCGTGATAGCCCAGTTGTTCGAGGATTCTCGAATGCGGAACGATCACGTCGAGATGGTCGAGACGCAGGATCTCTTGCAGCACGTCTTGGTCGCGCTTTGGCAGTTGAGCCATCCCCCCTTCCCGGGTTGCGGCGTCGATGATCTTCGGCCCCGCGTCCATGACGAGGACCCGGACCGCGGGGAACCGCTCGCCCTCGGCAATCGAGGCGCGGAGGTCGTCCATCCAGAGGACGGCGCGATGGGTCATTTCCCATTCGGCGTAGACGGGGCGGGCTGGGATCAGCACCAGATCGGAGATCAGGCAGAAGTCCTCGGTGTCGGTGTGGGTGCCAGGCCGGGTGTCGATCACGACGAGATCGACGCCGCGCGCTTCCT
>Ga0268299_1001474_pt1 | contig 40620 bp, 30 predicted proteins | sample NOBtaG_FD_193484 | JGI IMG/M metagenome (GOLD analysis project Ga0268299, IMG submission 193484) | Activated sludge microbial communities from bioreactor in Nijmegen, Gelderland, Netherland - NOB reactor | ecosystem: Engineered > Bioreactor > Aerobic > Activated sludge | place: Netherlands... | reverse complement strand
AGCCTACCAACTATGGCTTGGCCTTCTATACATTTAGATATCAACTCCGTTCGATTCCGGTCCTAATACCTCGACCAATCGTCACATCTTCCCTCTCGGGCCATCCTCCTTTTTCATGTGCAGTCGAATCTCGTTCTTCGCCAGACCCTGCTTTTGTTTTGAGCGTGACGACCGATACTAGAAGCTCCTTGAAGTTGGTCCCATCAATTCCGGCTGAGTGTTTGAGTATCGAGTTCAGTCGCTTTGCTTCCCGGCTGCTCGATGTCACTGTGATGCGTTTCTCGATCTCAGTGATCTCGCTTGTTGTGAAGATAGGCTGGTAAGTGAGATCCGCAGCACTACCCAACAGGGACAGTTGCTTAAACTCCGAAGCCTCTTTGGCCGCATTCAGCGACAGTTCTTTGGCGGCCGCCACGTCCGCTTTGAGACATCTCTCGCGATCCTTTGCTCGGTCTTCGATCTCGCGTCTTAAGGTTCGATGATCTTTGGTCTCTAACAGTAGATTCAGTGCTTGGTCAAGAATCGAGCTTTTTCGTGGTAGATCGACATCGTTGAGACTCAGATAACTCATCGAACCGTTCGATTTGTCCTCGATCGCAAATCTGTGAAAACGTTTCGATCTTCTGTAAAAAGCGAGGTCTTCTTTTGTCTTATTCAATCCGATATTGCAGAGGATTTCTCTGGCCAATGCTCTGCCAGCGATCGCGTGAGAAAGATTCCCATCTTCGTCGGGGCCGATCTTTGCTTTGGCTCCGTGTTGGCTTGGCACCGCCCCTTGAATCGATATCCTTTGGAGATTCCAATTCGATGCGTATTCTTTGGGAAATTTGAGTTTTCTTGAGAGTGTGTCAATTTCGATGATCTGATCGGCAGAAAACACTGGCTTCACTGTATGCAAGGTGCTGCTTCGATCAAGGACTTCACTCAGAACCCCAACAATCTTTTGCTCCTGCCGCATCGATTTGCGCATTTGCAAGGATTGTTCACTCAGAGAACTATTTACCGAATCAAATAGAAAAACTTCCCTTGACTTGGAATTTCGGCTTGAGGGCTTGTTGGTCAGATATTCGATTGCCGAGCGAATGCCTTGAAGAACAGCGCGACCATCGTTTTTGATATCATTTTGCCGAGCTATCATCGCCAAAGAGACTCGATCGTTTCCAACCTTCACCTTTCGGTAATACGCGTTGTCTTTTAAGTCAGAGAGCTGCCGCTGATGTAGCTGCATCCTCATTTCAGAAACCGCTTTTTGTCCAGCGAGAAGTCCGAGATCAGACACGGTCCTAGGTGCGATTTCTTTCTTGTTCGCAAGGTCGGTTCTAACCTGCTCAAGATAACGAAATTCACGCATTTTCGTGTTCGCTAGACATTCGCTCTGAAGTTCATCGAGTTCTTGCTTATTGAATGCGGGCCCTGGTGCTTTTACTCCTCTTTTTCTATAGTCGGTTCGGATCAGATTTGCTTCACCACGAATTGATGCAGTTTCCTCTTTGAGTTTGAAGAATTCCGATTCTTCACGGGCGAGTATGCTGTTGGTTATCGCTATGATCTGACGTGATTGCGGTGTTTTGCGCCAGTCTTCGTAGTTGGTTGCTGATTGCCTCAGCTCCAAGAGCGAGACTCTTTGCGTTATTGCTTTTTCCGGATCCCTGATCGGAAACTTGAGGCTCTCACGATTTTCGATAAGAAAGGCGATTTTTTCTTCCTTAAATTTGAGTTGATATTCGGCAAGAATACCCCGGCGTAGAATCTCTCGTTCGTGAATACTTCCATCGCCCTTTAGAAACTCAAGGGCGTCATGTTTTTGTGGAGCATTTCGATTGTGCTGCTTGTCATTGGCACGTTCCCGTGAAGGTGTCCGTTCCGCAACAAACTCCTGGAGTTTTTTCTTCGCGGATTCGACCAGAATACCGTCGACAATCCGTTTCTCTCCATCGATGATCTCAAAATGCGGAAGGGCCTCTCGGGGAATTTTGTTCAGCGATCTACCCTGAAGATCTTTGGTCAGATATTGCTTTTGAATTGCGATATGAACGTGCGGGTTTGCTGTGTTGAGATGAACGGCGCCTGCCCACGCAAGCCGCTCGCTTTGGATACTCCTTTCTAGCTGTCCGATGGCAAATCTTGTGACGATTTTTACTTGCCGCTGGCGTTCCTCATCAGTCGAACCAAGTTGTTGAAAATCCTCCCGCCGAAATGAAAGAACAAGGTGGTGAAGTTCGTTGTTTGAGGGACGGCCTTTGCCGCAATCGGATTTAAGAAAGTTGTTGGCGCTTCTTACGGTAAGGTGTTCGGTAAACTCGTTAAAAAGTTCACGTCCTTTTTCGGGCTCTGAATTCCGGTCGATCTTACTGTGCGCTAGATAGTGAATGAGACCGCGAGAACTGCCCCTTTTTGATTGAACGCTGGCAATAACTCTCATGATTCGCTCGCTATTTGATTCGCGGGTTTAGGCAAGGAATCGATTCGCTGTTTTAGTATTCGTACCTTGGTTGCAAGGTAGCTGTTGTGAAGGGATTCGTTTCCTGAGACGTGCTCGTGGAACAGGAGGCATTTCTTAAGATCGGACACGGCGTGTTCGATCAGCTCAGCCATTGCGGTAGAGGCGATAACAACACTCTGTTTGCGGTCGCTGGTCTCCGGCGACGTATATTCGATGAGCTTTGTGAAAACGAGATTTAGCGAGGAAATCGACATACTCGACATCGAGTAGATTTCGGTAGTCAGCGAGCTTGCTTGACGTAGCAGTTCTAGTGCATTTTCGAACTCCGATTCCATTCGATCAATGCGTTCTCGAATTTCGCCGATGTTGTCGCTTATAGCAAGATCAACCGTCTCATTCTGGCGGCCGGTTCGCACAAGCCAATCGAGCTTTTCTTGACAGCGACCCGAAGCAAAATGCTGGTGTCTATCGTTCAAGGCGAAATGGATCATTCGACGGACAATCGCGGACTTATTCTCACCGGTTTCGGCTGCGATCTCTTCAAGTTTTTTGTGGTCCTCATCGTAGGGCCTGACGCTGATCGGCCGTCCCTGCTTTGACTCGATATCCAACTCGATATTTTTTACTATTTTTTCTCTGTCTCGCTTTCTCATTTCTCGATTTTTGTGGCGGCGTTTTGTCACCAATTCGTCGGTTTGTAATTTCTCCGACCATTTGGACGTGAGCAAAATACGTGCCTTTTGCGAGAAATATGGAGAGAACTGCGGTTTGTAATTTTGATGACACCGCCTAACTTATTGACAGTGTGAGACTTACGCCAATTACAAGGGTCGGTTCCCGGTCTATCCTGTCATACACCCGCCGCTGTAATTTTTGTTTTTTTACGGGCCGCCTCGATCCGCCTCTTTTTCTACGCCAAAAGCGGTTCGTTTATTCGCCGCCCGTTGTCACAAATACCACAGTTCTTTGCTACGGCACGCCGATTGATTTACCAACCAAGCCAGTAAATTCGCCAACGTAAGGAGACTAAATACTAATGAACGATCAGAGCAATAACACCCCCTCTACAAAGCAGAATTTCGAGCGTCCGCTGCTGCAGATCAACCGCTTGAACTTCGTAAAATTGAACACACGTGTACTCGAAGCGACCGACAGCAAACTGAGACAATATCTTCAGTTCGCGTCCGTCAGCATGAATACCGATATCACCAATGACGATGTTGTCGAGTACGCGCTAAACCACCTTTTTGAACGCGATCCGGCATTCAAGAGCTGGCTTAAGACTAAAGGTTAAAAGAATATGAGCTAGGCGGAAAAAGCAGAAGGCAGTGTTCCAATCCCATCGAATTTTGCAGCGGGAACGAACGACCGATGAGATGACTCGTATTGGGACAGAATCATTTCAAGCTTCATCTCAAATTCGCGGATATCCAACCGGTCTGAGCCGTGATACAGAAGCCCGCCCAATTGCTCCATATCAGCTTCCGAAACGTCACAGCATATTCTTGCCGCAGCACGGGCTAGACGGTCGGCAACTTCCTGAAACTGCACTCCCGAATGTCCTTTTATCCACCGCCAGGAAACATGATGCCCGTAGCATGCTTTGACCAGACGCGACCAAAACGAGCGGTTTGCACGCATGTGATTTCGGCCCATCATAGTATCAATCACATACTTTGAGTCTGACACGATCTCTATACGACAATATCTGCGAAGCTGCTCCAACGCATACGTGCATGCAAGGATCTCGGCCTGCTGATTGGTGATCTGTCCCAAATATTTTGAAACCAGTTTTACCTCCAGTCGGTTGTGATCAAGCATGACCACACCGCAGCCCGCCGACTGGTCGATTGCACCATTCCTAATGCATGATGCATCCGCATAGATCGTCACAAGAGGCGCATATTCCGCCGCACTCTCTTTCCCGCTTTTATTCTCAACTAACTTTGTAACGCTCATTGTCGACCTCTCGTTTTTCGCTATTGGAAACTGGGGCACGGCACCGACGCTATGCCCCAGCTGGCAAAAACAACCCACCTCAGAACTGATCGATGAACGGCTCATTGACGGGTGCCTCTGGAACAGCCGCGCCCGTGAACTCGGGAACGTCCGGCTCGGGGCTGTCGGCAGTAGGTTCCTGGTCCGTTTGGCCGCCCGAACGGTTCGATCCGACAAACTCGAATGAGAAGAGCGAGATCTCGGCACCTGATCTGGGCTCGCCGCTATCTGTGCTCCACGGGCTGAACGAGAGCCTGCCGTGGACAAGCAGATGCGTTCCCTTTTTTACATGCTCGGCGAGCGTCTCCGCAGTCTTGCCAAAGGCGACCACGTTGAACCAATGTGTGACCTGCACACGCCCTTCCGGGCTGTTCTTGAACGAGTTTGAAGCGATCGGAAAGCTCGCGACGGGTGTGCCCTTTTCCGAATATTTCAGGCTCGCATCGCGGCCTGCATTTCCAAGTATCGAGATATTTGCTGACATGGTTTTTTCTTGCTCCTTTTATGGTTTATTTGTTCTCCGAACGGAACGGCGCTTCGCCATCTGCGAGAGTGTTTCTACGCGTTGTGCCTAAAATACTGGCCGCCGCTCCTTTCGTTGAATATTGCTCTTCAATTTTCAGGCCGCATGCACAACCTTAACCTGTGTTCGCTGAACATTGGGCTGAGTGAAGAGGCTCGCCTGGATCGTGCGATTCGCGCGAACGGTCTCGTTTAGTTCCGCGTCTCGTGCCCTCACCGCGTCCCACAATTTCTGTTTCTCCTGCCGCTTAAACGCCTTCGCCGCCGGGTCGTTATAGAGACCGAATTTCAGGAAACGTAGCTGTCCAAGAGTCGCCATTTCGATCTTTCGGAGCCAGCGTTTCGCGTCGATTGAAAGTTGATTCTTCAACCTAACTTCCTGAGATTTTGCGACGGTGTTAAGAGCCGTGAACTCCTTAAGGGAAAGGCTTTTGTGTTCCTTAAAATCTGCATACGCTTTTTTCTTAAGTTCGGCTAAATCTGCCGTGTCCGACGTTCCGCGAATCGCAAGGTAGGTTTCTTGATACGAATCGTGGCGAAGGCTTCGCAGATGAAAGTCTGAGTATTGACGCTGCCACAATAGGCGCAGGACAGAAGCCGCGTACTGCATCTCTTCAAAGTCAGGGTTGATTTCCTGATCTACAAGGATCTCGAAACTCCCTTGTTTAAATGAGTAGATACGACGTACCGAACGGATGACTTTGCTGTCGTAGATCTGATCAAGGGAAAGTGCCAGCCATTCCTCGAATTCTCGATCCGAGAACGGATGTCTCGAAGGCATTGCCCAGCCAGCACAGCTGATCATTCGGCGTCCTTCCTGAACGGTGTTGCCGCCTAAAGAATGGCCTACAAAAAGCTTAGGAAGCTGTGACGAAAGCTCTCTTGATTCGTATGGAAGACAGTTTGCATCGATCTCACAATCGAGATCAAAGACTACCACCGAACGCTGGCTTGAACTCATTGTTATGCCGATAAGACCATTCTCATCAAACTGCTCAAGTTGATCGAACGTCGTGAAGTCTTTGTCGAGTTCTTCGACTGATTTATCGCCGTCTTCCAGATAGAATTCGGCAAAGTCGTCGAACATCATGCGGCTGACCTTATGTCGTCCGACACGCCTCAGAACCGCCTGCATTTCGTCATCGAAGTTCGGGCATTTTGGCGGCAGCGGCCTGCGAGTCTTAGCAACTTCCTGAACCCTGCGTTGGTCAGCAACACAAAGTTTTTGTTCTCGGGTTCGAGATTCCTCGAAGCTGATCTCTCGATCTGCCGAAGTCGCCGTAACAGCTTCCAACTGCATACCGAGCAGGCCCATTTCGTGGAGAACCTCGCCAACACCTCGTCGCTTGATCTCCCCGTAGTAATAGGCTGCGATCTGTTCGAATTCATACTGCCCGGCGTCCGGGCTCGCGATCGCTTTTACGCATCTGACGAACTCTTTGGCATCGGTCTCGTTGGACAAAACCTTCATCGCGTATTCGAGCGACATTATACGCACACGGTCCAACGCTTCCGGTTCCAGTTCATCGGCGATTCGTACGACAACATCGCCCAAGATCGAGAACTCTTCGAGCTCTCTTCTTCGCAACGGATTCGATGAAAGATGAGCACACCAGTCCTGCATCGGCGAACCGGTATTGACCGGCATGAACGCAAGCATTTGGTTATTAGGAGCGTGCTTTCTGAGTTGTTCGATACTTATTCTTTCTGCCATAACTTCCTCTATTGAATCGGCGTGTTGCCGAATCGAAGACGCGTGTGATTAAGGGCCACATCTTCAAAACCCTGAATAAAATCACTTTCATTCAGGCTTGAAAATCCCTCTCAAGTTGCGGGAGAAGTATGTTTGGGGAGACTAGATCAGGTCATTTGTGAGAAAGATCTCTTAAACACTTTTGTAGATAGGCGAACGTTAACGGTGCCCGGCTCTCAAGTTGAGCCCGTCCCGTCCCGAGGCCGTCCGCAGGAATTACAATGGTCTGTTCAGCCTTCGATATTCTGTGAAATAGAACCTCGAATGCATGGTCGATCGCCGCTTTGTTTTGCTCAAACTCTGCATCCGTAAAGAACGCGCCGTGTCGACTACTCGGGAACTTCTTGGTCGGTATCCCAATACAATTCGGTTCGCCCCGCATGGCCGCAGCCTGGCCGCCGAAGCCCTTGCCCGCAAGGTTGTCACCGAACAGGAATATGCGATCGCGATTGGCTCTTACAAACTCTCTGGAGATCCGTTTCATTTTCACAATTCGATACTGCATAGCTGTCGTTTCTAGTTCAAAAAAGCACTGCCGCCTAAAGAGGCTATCTCTAGGCGGCAGTTAGAATTTGAATTGTTGATTGATCAGTATGCGGTGGCCTGCTGAAGTTCCACCGGAGCGGTCGGGATCGTCTGCATTGCGACTCCATCTCCTTCTTCATCGCGGCGGCCCGTCAGGAACTGGAACTCCTGAAGCACGATCTCTGCTCCCGCCTGCGGAGATTCGTTCTGATCTACCCACGGGTTAAAGGTCAATCGGCCTTGAACGTAAAGACGACTGCCTTTTCGGACGTATCGTGCAAGCGTCTCCGCCTGCTTGCCGAATGCCGTCACGCGGAACCAGTCGGTCTTCTCCACGCGTCCCTCCGCACCGTTCCTGAACGAGTTCGAAGCCATTGAAAAGCTGGCCACGAGAGTGCCATTGTCCGTGATCTTAGTTTCCGGTGTCTTGCCGAGATTGCCGATGATCGAAATATTTGCTGACATTTTCTTAATTCTCCTGTGTGATTAATTTTCCGAGGATCACGATAGTGAAACCCACGAACCTTCTCTGAAGGCACATCTTTTCAGCCGCTGTTTATTTGTTTGTTGAGCGAATGAGGTTTGGCAACAGCAGGGCTTTGAGATTCGCGGTAGCGTGTTGACAGCCGAAAGGCGTTATTTGCGAACAGGCGGAAAGCGGATACTGAGGGATCATCATTTTCAATGAGAAAATTGAAAGGTGAGAATCTAAGCTCAAATGTCGCGAACCATACCGGTTTCGTCAGATTATGACTCGCGTACTAGTCAGCACAGAATATGATCACGTCGCGAAATAAGCAACATTCGTAGCAAGTCCAGTCTCGGCTATCATTGGGACACTGAATTTCTCGGGGTGTGCTATCTGGGAACCTGGAAAAGTCAGGAAACTTCCCTACTAGAGCATATCGGCAAAAAATCCGTCGTAAATCACTAGGGATGAAAATTGATCAGCTTTCCCCAAAATAAGCCCGCCTACGTCACGTGTTGTATTTATAACGCGTTCTTGGAACTAGAAAATCTAAAATGTGTTGGTTTTGGTGTTAAGTTGGGGTTTTAAACCCTGAAAGATTCCTCTAGTCGCTTACGTCTATATCGTATTTGCTTTCAAGAAAATTATCGAGAATTTCTCTACTCTGCTCGTTCGTCAAAAATTCCTTCTCGCTCTCGTCCAGATGGACGATCCCAAAGTTTCTAATATAATTTCCGTTTAAGGAAAAATAGCTTGAAGAATATGGCTTACTCGTCGTGGTAATGTAATACCAAAACAGTCGTGACTCCAATATTTTTTTTATTACGGCCAATTCTTCTTCCGAGTGCCCTACAATAGCCAGGCCGTTATAAAAGAGTAGGTCACCGTTCAGACTAACTAAACAGCTTGGATTTCGATCTGAATACTTTGGGAAGAAAAGTTTGTTATTAATTTTCTCAAGTGATTGAGTGCGACCAAACGCGAACCATGTCTCATATTCTCCCTTTCCCTTATCCCTTTGTGAGAGTAGCTCCCTTTTGCTAGCCAAATATTCGTAGGCTCTTGGATATGTCTTTCTAAAATAGGTCTCCTCTAAGATTTGGGGACGGTTTCCATCGTCATATGGAAAAATCACTTTTTCTTTCAACTCATTAATGGTTGTTGGCCTACTAAGTTTGTTTGAATTGACAATATCTTTACAAATGTTCTTTTCTATCCGAAATGTTTTTCCATTTTGCAGGTAATAATATTTGTCATCCTCCTCGACTGGCCTGAAAATATATACATCGTTTCTAAGAGTAGCGATGCCGTGTCGAGTACTATAGATCTCGCCAAACGGAGTTCCAGTAGACTCAATTTTTGAAATCCTTTCATTATCTTGTAAGTTCCATCCCTTCATTGAGTCCAATGAGGCGTAATGAATTTTACTAAAAGACTTTGGAGGTGGGGGCAACTCATCGCTTCTGCGTTTTAGATATTTAATGAATGTGCTAACTCGATTCTTAATTATGCAGATACAAGTATAGGTATTTTTAGACTTAAAAACCTGTTCGGCTCCAAAATCAATAATCTCAAAACCTAACTTCTTCTTCTGAAAGTACTCTCGTAAGGCTCGGCCGTTCAAGCTCTTGAAAAAGCTATTCATGGTGATGAATCCCATCAGACCATCTGGCGATAAGTTTTCTATTGCTATCTGAAAAAAAGGAATATAGAGATCGGGGTGTCCGGACCTACTGACTTCCCAATTTGCGATATTTGTTTTGATCTCGCTAGAAATGTGTTTCGAACAAACGTAGGGAGGATTTCCTAATACAAGATCAAATCCATTGAAGTCGTTGAGCACGCTTTTCCATTCAAATGTAAGCGTATCTCCAACGACCAGGTTGAAGTGGAACGTTTCAGGATCCTCGCCTTCACTCAAAGCGAGCAGAGTAAGTAAAATCTTTGCTCTAGTTATTGAATAAGATTGGATATCTAGGCCGAAAATCTGATCCTTAAAAATATTCGCATATGATCTTCGGGTCTTCTTTTTTAGCTTTCGTGATGCGTCAAAAAGAAAGCCTCCACAACCACAGGAAATATCGGCAATTTTTATTCCCTGCATCTTGCTCTTATCCGAGGTCAGGGTTCGACTAATAATAAATGCTCGAATGTATGCCGGGGTATAAACAGCCCCAGTAACGATTTTATCGGCGGGGGAAATAACGAACTCGAAAAGTTCAATTAATTCTTCAAAACCAAAGGTGGAAAATTCTTTCTCCAGAAGCTTGATGAATTTCTTAACGTTTTGGTACTCGATTTGGCTATTTTCCTGAACGATAAGGGACTTTATAAGTACATTGTTCTCGACATTCAACTCGTTTATTGAAAGAAAGGCTGAGACAATTAAACTATCAACGACCTGTGGTTCGGATGAGCATTGTTTTAAGAACTTGAATACTTGATGCCTCATTTGAAATTTTGACTACTGATGCTTCTTTAAGTATTCAAGATATTTAGTCATCTCCATACCTAATTCGCCCATTGTTACCAGTAAATCCTTCCTCTTTTCCGCGTCCTTCGTTTGTTCAATTTTCGGCGTCAGGAGCAGCATCTTGTTATGTAAGTTCTCGAGTAGCCAAATGATCTGATACCGTCTCATAAAAAGTCTTAGCTTCTTATACATGTAGATTGCGTTCGGAGAATCAGGATTAGGCACGATGTTGCCGACATCATCTCTCGAAAAATGAACATTGAAATCCTCATTGCAAGGATCAATGTATTCTCCCTCATCATTAGACTTCAAAATATTTACATACGAACAACAGTAAATTAAATTTTGATAGTCCGTTTTTAAATTTGGCAGGTGGGGATAGGTTTTCCAAGGAATGAAATGGTCAATATGGAAATTATTTATTCCACCAAACCAGGAATCTGGGCAATCCGTGTAGCCACAACGTTTTGAAAAATCAGCAGCCAGATGGGGCTTATAGCTCCTATAATTGGCATAGGTTCCGCAATACTGCCTAGTAGGATGATTTTCTCGGAATTGCTTTGCCATCTGTTACTCGATTTTGCCTAATAAGGTATCAACCTTGGTGAGAAGTTCTTCTAGTCGTCGACTGTTAGATAACGTCTTATATTCATCCGGAATGCTATTTTTTCTATCAGTAGATACTTCTAGGAAATGGTCTAGACGTATAATCTCGCTTTCATCGTCCATAGTCGCTGTACCAGCATTTCGTAACTCCACCAATCTCAGTATTTCGCTTTCCGCTTCCTCTATTTTTGATTTATAGTGCTTGATCTGATTCTCAACCCTTTCTAAGAAGCTAGCCTTAGCTGCGGTTTCTTTACCTTGGCTATGCAAAATGTCCTTAATATAAACGATATTTACATCGTCACTTTCAGTGATTGCTCTGTCATCGAAGGAGGTCATCACAAAGCATGGAAAACCGTCTCTAATTGCTGTAAGCTCCTTTACAAGTTGGACTCCATTGTATGGAACATTGTATTTAATGTCTTCCTTATAATCATTGAGAATGAAATCGGTTATAACAGCATCCGCGCCGATCTTAAAGATTTCCTCAATCATTTCATCTAAAGATTCCAGCGGGTATTCTGCCACAACTTCGACGCTGCCCGGAGTGCTTGCCGCATCGACATAATCCTTAAATTGTTCTATGTCGTCCTTCTGTTCGTCGATAAAGAGAATTTTATACATTTTATTTAGCCCTTGAACTTTATCGGGAATGACATCCTTATACCGAATCCGATTTCTGGATAAAGGAGATTAACGGTACCGTCATTCTCTTCGGCAATTGACTTAATTAACCACATTCCCAATCCGGTACCCTCTTCTTCACCGGTATGAGCATTACGCTTCGTCGTAAACAACGGTTCAAACACCTTTTGTGGGTCTTCGATATCCTTAGACAGTCCGGGTCCATTATCAAAATAGTCAACAACAGTCTCTCGATCATTGCTACTGATTGAAATCGTGATGTTCCTTTCTCTGGGTATCGTTGAAATAATGAAAGAATCAATTGAATTAACTAGCAAATTACTAAAAATGCTGTCGAAGTCTATTTCAAATACCCTAATGTCCCCATCTTCTATATCAGAAATATCCAAAGTAATGGCCCTATTTTCTAATATCGTCGTCCAGTCATTTTTTAAATCGTTAAAGTATTTCTTGAAAAATAATTGCTTTCTCTTTCTTTTATCTTTCCTAGTAGCTCCCAAAGAAAAATTTAACCAGTTCTGAAGCTTCAAATCTTGCTTCCGCATCTTTTCAAGTTGAGCAAAAGGATTCTTCCTATCCTCAATTTCTGAGTATTCGGCTTCAAGAACCTTCTCAGAGAACAATGCTCGCAATTTATCGATTCTCGAATCCAAAACACTATTTAATTTACTCAGATCATGGCTGAATGATGCTAAAACTATCCCGCTGCTAGCCAGTCCTCTTAGGACTTTCTGCTCCTCTTTAAGCTTTTCGATTTCTTCATTTTTTTCTTCATTCAATCCAGCAATGATCTCCAATTGTTGGGTTTTTATATCATCTTCTTCTATAGGTATCCCTTCTTCATCGGTGTCACTTGCATCCTTTGTTTTTCTCTTTCTACTCTCTTCCAAAATTCGCCGTGCGATTTTTTCGGCTTCTTGACGACTCCGAGCGGGGCCGTATCGCTCATCGTCAAAAGCATCCATCTCCCTCGCGATAAAAGATCTGTCATTTTCGAGAATGTTGATAATCGACGCAATTAATGTCTTGAAGACTTGAAAAGTCTTATTCTCCTGCAAACCTTCGCGGCTTGATTTATCTTCAAAATCTACATTGGTAAGCCTGGATATCTTGATCGCTCCGGCAACATTTACAGGTTCCACCCGATAGCCACCGTCTTTTTTCGCAATCCCAGCAGGACTCACTGCTTTTCTATTACCTAATCCCAACCAGTCAAAGGCAGTATCTTTAACTTCTCCGTACGGTCTGACTCTAAAGTTATCTCTGAATAACTTAACTCCTCCAAATTTATCTAACCAGTCTTTTCTTTTGTTCGATGCGAATTTTCGATAAAAAAATCTGTTTGCATCCGGTGTGCTAAAAGTTCTCTTTAAGTAGTAAAAAGAGAAATCAAAGATTCCAATATCATTAAATACGTCATCTTCATCAATCTCTGCAAATCCCGGCATTAGTTGATTAAAGGATTTCTCAATTTCCCATGATTCATTTTCGAAATCCGCTTTTGTGTAGGGAAATTCCTGCATGGCAGGACGTCTGAAAAATTCGGGCGGTATTAATGCGACTTCGTATTCACGGCGCGAAATTTTTATCTTAACGTTCTGATGTTCATCGGCGATCGCGGTAATTTTGTAATCATAGTCATCGCAAACCGACCCAAATACCTCTCCGTATTTTTGCGGCATCAAGGAACTGTAGAGAAATATCTCAAACCCACCACTTTCTTTAGGGGGAACCAAAACCTCCAAATCCGAATACACCTGATCAACAAAATAATCTTCCCAGGTATCCCGAAGTCCCGTTATCTTTAATATTGTGCCGTAATCAAATTTCTTCTCCGACCCAATTTCGGTCAAATCGAGATTGGGTAATTGAGCAATAAGCTCCTCCCGAAGAGTTTTAGTTTCAGTGCCAATTAATTCAGCATTGACTTTATCAATCGTCTTAAATTCCCCTTCAAAATCATCCCAATTCACTTTCCATATGTAGCCCGAATTCTTCGTAGGTATTCCCGTTTCATTAGTATCAGGTTCGTGATTATCTGGATTAAAAACCGTAATCAATTCACACTTACTTCCAAGTTTATCCAGTGCAAACCGGCCAATCCCTTTGGCACCGGCCTTTACCCTTCCAGTTTTAGTAAATACGTCGGTCGTCTTATTGTCAGTACCAATAGTCATCCAGTGGTCACGAATCACATTTTGGGTCATGCCCTCCCCGGAATCAATAATGTACAAGGATGACAATTGTGAAATTAATTTTTTGAATTCGGCCTTTTCCCCATCGCTTATGAAATCTTTGAGCTGATAGGCTTCGTCAACGGAATCGTAGATAGCGACCAGATTCTCACGCGGTATTCCGCGATCTAAAAGCTCTTGAAAATGGGCAGATGATAACTCATTTTGTAAGACCGCAAATTTATTATCGAAATATACAATGCTCACCGCACTGTCTGCGTCATATCCGTTTTTTACTAACTCAATGATTGCTCCCTTAAACGTAGCGATATTCTCCCTGCCAATAAGTCGCGCTGTTCTAGCTGATACCTTAAAAGGAATGTTCATCGCTACGGTAAAAATGCCGAAAAGATAGCAAATTAGCTGCTCAAATCTTGCTTATCACTAGTAAGATCCACTGATTTTGACAATTATGATACCACAACACAATGACATGCTGGCTTCAATAACTCTTTGATTATCTGGGTCCCAGGATCCTTCTTATCGATGGGTCGGAGGAGTTGGCGAAGCTTTCGAGCCGGTGCAAGAACTGATGATGGTGTAGAGATGCTTTGGTGCATCGTCAGCTTTTGCGATGCTATCCGATAATTCTGCTTCGCGGGTCATTTTCGGCTTGATTGGTTCGTACTAGGCAAGAAGGCGATTTTCGAGTTCATCGACGGTCAAATCAAATTCACAGATATTTTCATACTCAAAGCCTGTCGGCGGCCGAAACGCGGCCACCTCGAGCCAGGCAACGCTGAACAGCTTGTGATTGCTTTCGTGTCTGTTCATACACTCAGCCAAATGCTCAGGCTCTTCGTGTACTATCCGGCATCCAGACTGGGGACGATCCACGGTTCCCATGACTTAAATCTCAGGCAGAACTGTTGTTTCAACTCTTTACTGTTTCCGTGAAGTCAATGCCGAGTAGTAGTTGGGTTGCCGATCACTTGAGCTGCGTATGTTTGAGACGACGAGGCTGGTTTGTAAATATCCTCTTGGCACAAATGCAAACCAGATCTGGAATATTTATGCACCAATCAATGGGTAATACGATTTAATTTCTTTATTGATCCTGAACGACTGATTCCCATATGTTAAGCCGCCCTTGCTCGATTGTTGTTATGATCGCGAGGGCATTTCTGAGAAGATCTTGTTCTATCCCTCAAAATACAATCCCATCCGATCGCCGGGCATAAAATCAGGGACGGAGTGTCAGGAGTTTCCGCGGCACACGTCTTGCGTCTGCCTATTAACCGAGCAAACACAGATCGAGAAATTCGAGACGTGCTAGATAATTTTTGTTTACATTTGCGCGTCGTAAGTTGTATAACAGTCAGTACTTAAGCAGAACAGGAGTTCAATGGCCGGTTAGAAAGAAGGTAACTTTCTAACCTCGGAAAAAGCGTCTCTACGAATATTGCTAGTTATCGATCCGAACGTTGGATAACGCCATTGGTTAAATATGATCTTGTTATAACGAGTCCGGTAAAGGGAATAAAAATTGTGGATAACCCAATCCTTTCCAAGTTACAAACTTCACCCGGCGACCCGCTGAGTGGGTCAGATAGTGCGCTTGATCGGGAGGGCTTTTTTGCAGAATCGTTAAAACTAATTCGCAAAGTAATAGCTGGTCGTAGATCCGTTCTGGCCGATGACGTGCCGGATATTTCGCAGGAGGCTGCTTTAAGGCTTTGGAAGTGGCTCACGAAGTTTGAGGGCAAAGGCTCACGAATGGCAGAAGCCGATTGGAAGTCCTTCACCGCGCGTACTGCTCACAACGAAGTAAATCGAAACCTCTCAAATCGAAACAAACGGATCGAGACATCTCTCGATGAAACCGAGGCGCTCGGTGGCGGGCCAGATGCTTCGTCCGCAGAAACTTTTGTTTTGGTCGAAACGGTCTGGCAAGGTATTTGCAGGCTGAGTCTTTATCAACGCCAAGCGCTTCTTTTCAGTTCGGTAGATCTCGTACTTTATCTGTTCCAATTTGGAATCGAAGAGAATGAACTGTTAGCAAAGCTCGAGCTGACAAGGGAGTCTTGGGAAAGGGTTTCAACACAAATGCCTCTAACCGATATTGAAATCGCTGAGATAGCAAACCCGAATTCGGCCAATGGCCAAAGATCGACAACCGCAGGCGCGGTTAAGAAGGCGAGATTTGACGCTCGCAAGAGACTTAAGGAGTTGATGAAATAAATGAATCAAGATCACTTATCAGCTGCTGAGGTCGCCATGTTTCGAGAAGACAGTTTTTCTTCCCGATCGATCGAGATCGGCCGACATCTCCTCGCCTGCAAAGAATGTCGCGCAAAACTGCCATCAGTAACTCCGCAGGAGTTCCGGGACTGCGTTCTCGGTGCCAACGGTGAGGGACTGGATGAATCTGAACACAAGTATCGATTTTTCGATTTTCCAATATTGTCCTTTGCGAGGGTAATGGCATTTGCAGGATTCGCGATTCTGCTTCTGGCGGGAATCTATTTTGTTGGTGTTCAAAAGTTCACTACGTCGAATACTGTTGCCGCAGTCACGAATGAGTTGAATCCAGTCCCGGACGTTGCCAATCAGACAACTCACGAGAAGGAACAGTTACCCATAAAGAGTGTGGACGTGGCCAATAGAGATTCGAGACCAAAGCCCCCCCTGACAAAAAACGACCAAAGGAAAGGGGCAGGCGTTCCAGCAAACGGGCCGAAGTTGCAGAACGCCGAAACTCGCGGAAGCGAAAACCCTTGCTCGGGCGGGGCCACGATCAGTCTTGAATCCAAATCCGATGGGAAAGAGGTCTTTCTTAGATGGAATTCTGTAAAAGGGGCTGAGTCCTACGACATTTATATTTCCGACCTCGATGAGAACCTGATCGATCATTTCGAGTCGAAATCTCAAACCTATTACCGTTCTGCGGTGAGGTTTGATCCGGCACAGTCCTATCGCTGGAAGCTAATCATTACGCTAAAGAACGGCAATAAGATCGTTGGTCCGCCCCAAATTCTTACTTCGGGAAAAGCCACGGAAGACAACATAAAATCCGGAGCCATGGAAAGACAACGGGGGTCGTTTGAATTGCGGTGTGTGGCATCAAAATGAACAGAATAAATCACAACCAAATTAAGTTTCTGTCGCGGGCGGTTATCCTCTTTTGCTTGCTCGTCTCAGTACACGGGCAGCAGTCTGACGATCTTCCAGTGCCACCCAGCTTCAAATTGGAGGGGGTTCCGCGAATCAAGAATGATGACGTCAAGCACTTGTTTTTTGAACCGTCTGCAATAAAAAACAATTTGATATGGGATGTCGATCGAACGTCGCGAAAACTGTTTGTCACCGATGAAAAGAATGCCATCTATTCCGTAGAGTCGCCATTGGCTAAGCCAAATTTGGCGATTGACGGAAGGGTGCCAAACACTTTTCGAGTAAGTCCAAACTCTTCACTCGTTGCCTTTAACAACGACAAGGAGGACCAGGATAATTACGTGCTTTTCTTGTGGGATGGCAAATCCGAGCCTCGAAAGCTATCGAGCTTTAACGGAAAAGACGATTCAGTTGATTCATTTGTCTGGAACCGAGATGGTAAGAGCATTTATTACACTCTCAACGACTACGAAACTAAGTTAACGAAACTTTGTCAAAGCGATTTGAGTGCGAGTAAGTGCTTCTCATTAGAATTGAAGGGCCTTTGGAATGTGATCGACATCGACCAAGGCAATATCTTGCTTAAGTACTGGAAATCTTCCAGCAATCAACACATATTCAATTATTCGATCGGCAGCGGCAAACTCACACCGCTTTCTGAATCAGGAAATGCGACGAAAGCGTTTTTCGCGGCCGGAAAGGCGTTCGTTATAGCAGAAGATTCGCCGGAGTGCGGGGGGAGTCGATGCTTGATTTCGATTGATCCCCGTGCCAACAAGAAGGAGAGTATAGGTCTTCAAAATATTCGAGGATACCTGGGGGACATAAAGCCGTCGCCCGATGGAAAATCACTATTGGTTCAGGAAGCAATAAACGGAATCGACAGCCTCTGGATAGGAAAGATCAAAGACCGAAAAATTGTTCCAACCGCTTCAAACTTTCTGGGCGGCTCGTATGTAGTTTGGAACACCCGTTGGCTTTCCGAAACCGAGGTCGTCTTCACCATTGAAAATATCAGTCAACCTGCATTGATACAGTCGTTCGATCTCAGATCGAAGAAAACAACCACTTGGACGAACTCCAATTTGCCTGAGGTTTTGACGGGCACCGTGAAACCTCCCGAAACAATACGTTGGAGGTCTTTCGATAGTAAAGAAATTTCTGGATACATCGTCAAGCCCACGAAAATTGAAAAGAAGAGTCCCGTGCTTGTGTTTATCCACGGTGGTCCGCAGGTGCTCGATCGCCCTACATTTAGTTCCCTCGATGTACGGTTTGTAACATTCCTCGGTCTGTCCATTATCCACACCAACATTCGCGGGTCGAGAGGATTCGGAAATGATTTCATGGATTCGGATAATGGCGCCAAAAGAGAGGACGCTGTTCGAGATATTAGCTCGCTTCTCGATTGGATCGAAAAGCAGCCGGACCTCGACGCGGATAACGTGATCATCCGTGGCGAAAGCTACGGGGGCTTCGTGGCTCTAGCGGCGGGGCTTAAGGAATCTTCTCGAATTCGGGCCGTCATCGCCGAATATCCACTCGTGTCGATCAGGAATTATCTGCAGCAAAGTTGGATCGATGAATTTGCGAGAAATGAATACGGCGATCCAAAAGACGAAATCTTAATGAAAAAGCTTGATGAGCTTTCTCCGCTGAACAATGTTTCAAAATGGAAGGGGACGCCGTTGTTCCTGACCAGGGGAAAACTCGACTCAAGAGTCCCGGAAGGGGACGTTCTCGGCCTCAAATCTCAACTGCGAGACGCGGGAGCCAATGTTTGGTTCATATATGCCAACGAGGCGGGACACGGCGTTGGAGGACGCTTCGTCACGGCGGCAATGTATGAATTTATTAAGACTCACTTACGGAGGAAATAAAATGAAACGAATCAAAACTCTTCTCTTGGGGATGGCCCTAACAACTCTGTTGGCTGGCAACATTTTCGCAACGGGTGCCGTGTTGCCAGCCACCAGCAGTATAGTCTCCTATGCGTTAACCGCATTGCTCTCGCTCGCAGGCGGCCCTGATCACTGTCCACTGCGGCAGTGCACGAATTGTAAGCCGAATAACGAGGGCGGTGACAATGGCAACGGTGATTGCCGTCCTACACCGGACTAGGAGTAACTTTGATGCGAAACAAACCGAACATGTGGGCTTGTGCGACAAGATCGATTCTGGTCATTTTCGCATTAGCCCTCATGTCGGAAATATCTTTGAGCCAACCCGGTTCACAGAACATATCTAAGCTATATTCAAAGGGATACTTTGAAGAAGTAGCCAAACTCGCCCCTGCTCAAATCTCGCGACTCTCAAAATCGGGACGATTGGCAGAAGCATCTCATTTAGCCTTTCTAACCTGTCGGACTTTCATCCAACTGGGTCGATATGATGAAGCTGCTCAGGTTGTTGATCCATTCATTTCCGATCCCAAACTACGAATTCGCTTTCCCGACTCTGTCGTATCTCTTTACCTATGTAAGGCAGCAGTTTTTCGTTCAAAACGTGATTTTGGAGCGGCGCTTGAAAACCTGCGACTAGCGAAGTCGATATCGGCAAATGACTCAGCGTCGCTCGCAGCTTACCAGTTGGAAGTCGGCAGGACCCTGTATTCAGCGGGTCATGATTTTGCAGCGATCATATGGCTGGAAAAAGCTGAAAAAGAGGCTCTGGCAAGCGGCCACATTTCCATTTACTATGACGCACTACGATTTCTGAGCTTAGCTTGGACTGCGAAGTTCTACTACGCCAACGCACTTAGTTATGCGGAAAGATTAGTTGCGAAATCTTCTATAGGAGAATTCGAACATCGCAACAGAATCGCACATCTGGAATTAGCGAACCTGCTCGATGTCACCGGTCAGCCCCAACGATCCAAGGCTCTGTATCTCAAGGGCCTTGCCCTTTCGACCCGAGCTAGAGCGGACTATCACGCCGGACAATTCCTTTCCAGCCTCTTGCTGCGATCGTTATATGAAAATGATATCGATTCCGCGAAAAGCTATCTGGCAAGATTGGAATCGATCGATAAACAAAAGCAGTTTAGTTATGAATGTCTCTTGGGGAGAGCCTTGGTCGAGAACTTCCAGGGAAACCGAACACTTTCAGACGAGTATTTTTCAAGGCTGGCAAATGAAAAAGGCACTTCCGATTTCATTGTGCCCTATTGGAAAAGTACCATTGCTGAGCGAGATCAGAACTGGAAACAACTGATCACGAATGCTCACCATTTACGTAAATTGACGGAAGACGAGAATTTTCAGGACGACCTTCCCCGGATCTATTACAAACTCGCATTGGGGTCATGGCGGCTAGGTGACGAGCAATCTGCGAAGGAACACGCTGCAAAATCACTCTCCTTGTTCGAGCCCTTTCGAAACACTCCTACTGTCGATCTTTCGATTGCGATGATGGAGGTTAACCATTCAATATATCGACTGCTGAGCGAGATTGAGGTAAGTGGCAATCCCACGAAAGCCTTTGAATATTCTGAACTACTTAAAGCAAATCTGCTTAGGGACAGGATCGAACGGTCTGTACTGAAGCCCCGTCCGGACCTTTCTGATTCGATTCGAAACCAACTTCTTACGACTTCTCGCAACTACATTGAAGGAAAAGAAAATGAAGCGACTCTCACAGAGTTGGAAAATGGCATCGTGAGCGATAAGCAAACCGACAACAAGCAAATTCAGGGTTTCTCGCCAATGGGCTGGCAACTTCCGGAAGACGTGGCGGTAATTTCCTACGAGTTCACGCCATCAGGTCACCTCCTTGCCTTCGTAATTGAAAAGGCAAAACCAGTCCGTGCAGTTAAACTTGCCGTAGATGAAGTACAGGCCGTAAAACTCGCCTCAGAAACACAAACTAAGATAAAGGATCGTATTTTCTTCAAGATCGATGGGAAGAAACTCTACGATCTATTGTTGAAGCCATTGCAACTGAAATCAAATCACCTGGTGATCGTCCCAGATAAACTTTTGTGGAGAATACCTTTCCATGCCCTGAGCCCGGATGGTAATAAATACTTGATCGAGACGAACACGGTTTCGTATTCGCCGTCTGTTTATTTACTAAAGCAACAACTCTTATCTGAGCCGACCCGCAGACATACTATTCAGATCTTTGCGAATGATACGTTCAATCGTCAGAAACTCGCGTATGTAAACAGCGAGGCGATAAGTATAGGAAAGCTATTCGGAATCCCTCCTCGGCTCAATGCCACTAAATCAGATTTCCTGAAATATGCTGCTGAAACTGACATCCTTCATTTTTCCATGCATGCTCAACTCGAGAGCGAAAATCCGTTGTCTTCGTTTCTTGCCTTTCAGCAGAATGCCGCCGACTCCGGCAAATTAACCGTCAACGATCTCCTATCGGTACGGCTCAAGCCGAAAAGCCTAGCATTCCTCGCATCTTGCGACACGAGCAAAGTGCATAGCGGCGAAGGGCTGGTTAGTATCCCGTGGGCAATGCTGGGATCTGGGAACTCATCGGTAGTCTCGTCGCAATGGGAAGCAAGCGATCGTGCAACCCAAACATTCAGCGGAATTTTCTACCGAGAACTTCTTAAAGGGTCATCGACGGCATCTTCACTGCAAACAGCTGCACGTGAATTGATTAACGACAAGTCATCTGGATTCCATGAACCCTATTTCTGGGGAGGTTTCACACTCCTTGGAGATTTTCGGTAGACAGGCTCGAAAGGATCTGAATTGGATTAGTGACGACCTTCGTCTTAGAATCCCTCGCTACTCAGCCATAGTTTAACTAGCCATCAGGATAATCCGCATAGAATCCAAGACCTACCTAATTTTGCCCAGCGGACTAAGCGAAAGGCGATATTTAAAAACTATTTGGAAATGAACAAATCCAGCGTTGGATCCGGCATAGGTGTGAGCGTAACTACGCCAGCGGAGAATTGTTCATGAAACTAAGTTTTTCAATTGTTTTGCAGAAGGCTGAGCGGCAGAATCGGAATTCTCTCATGCAGAAGGCTTTTTTGGCGAATCGAATCGCGAAAACGGTTAAGGGATATTCTAGAAAGAACTCCTATACGGTTAAGGCTAAAGCACTTAATGCTATAATTGAGAAGTTCCCTAATGAAGTGGAGATTCGACAAGACGCTGCTCTTCCGGAGATGGTCGTTGTTAGCGTTATTCAAACGAGGTTTGGTTTACATGCTCCGAGAATTGCATTGGAAGCCTATTGCTAATCATGTCACTTTGGATCGAAGCGCTTAAATCGGCGGGACGTGGCCATTCTGATCGGGCCAGAGATCTGCTGAATGAAATAATTATCGCTCTTCGGTACCCGAAACAGGGTCGGACAGCCGCAGACTGTGCCTACGACGGCCCTGTCGCGAAGGCCGTTCTTCATGCGGTCAACGGTTTTACGGACACAGAAGATAGGCAACTCGCGTTAAACAATGCGGAAGAACTGATTGACTATATCGTCGACCAGATTGGCAGGAAGATACAACGGACTATCGAGTTGGCAGAGTATTGTCTGACACATTCTGATAAAGGTTTGGACTCCGTAACTAAAGACTTTGAAGGATTAGGTGCTCTAAAGCGAAGTCCGGAGGCCTTGCAGGCGTATGTGGCTCTGAGACTTCAGTCGATGGTCTCAGTTGGTGTCGAATTCGCGATGCAGAGTGTCGCAGTAAATCAAGCCTGTGCTCTACAGACTGACGAGACGAGACTGCTGGGTTTTGACGAACGCCAGCTTCTTAAAAGCCTCCAAATAAATGAAAAGTGGCTAGATTTCCGGGAACGCCAAGAGTTGACTTACAAGCACGAAAGCTATGACTTGTTGTCTGACAATGTTTCGTCTGAAGCTTCTGATTTCGGAGCAATTGCTTACAAGTTCGCTAACTTTTCATTTGAACATGATCTGGAATTTGACCAGCTTACAAAACAAATTTCGGAGTTGTTGAATCAGACGCTCAATGAATTTCAATCAGAAAAGCCAACTCTCGGATTTGGTCCGATTGCTTGGCATCGTGTTTGGTGGAGTTATGACCAAGACGGGTACTTAAATCTAACCTGCTTAGCTCCCGAATGTTCAACAGATGAGATTTTGGCGGCACACATTTCAGGAGAATATCCAGAAGTACAAAATATGAACCGCCTTATAGCTCAGCGAAGGCGCACAAGACTCGAGTATGTCTGCCAAGAACGGGTGACGGAACTCTATCAATTAAACGGACGAGCAAGGTAGCTAAGTTATCATGAACGCGAATATCAGACTTGAAATTACCCGCGAGGTTCTAGAGAATGCCGCTTCATCCGCGCAAGCAGCATCCACGAAGAAGGCAAAACAAAGATTACTAGTTTCGCAAGCCGTTAGCCTAACCTTCAGGGATCATCTTGAAAAAGATCATGGCTTAGAGTGTTTCGATGGCCGAGCTGAGAAATCAGATTATTCTGACCTTCTAGATGTTAACGATTTCGCCGTCAACGGTTGGAGTGTCGAGGTCAGGACCGCAACTGACTCGGATGAACGTGCAATCTATATTCCCACTATTCCGATGATTGTTGGATTCCTTTCTGACTATTATGTTGCGGCAATTGTTGATCGTCATTTAACCACCGTAGAAATCCTAGGATTCGCTAACCGAAAGCTTGTTGCGGATGCCGATTTAGCACCGAATGGCCTTATGGCGATACTTCCGGAAGATGAGTTATTTTCCATCGAAGAATTTGTTGCCTTGATTCATGCAAGTCACACACAGGATGCTGAAAGTATTCGGCTATTTGAAGAATGGACAACACGAGCGGGCCGCCTATCGCGGAAGCTCGAGCAAATCTTAGGTGGCGAGTCAGATCTAACACTTGTGGATCGTGACCGTCTTGCGGCCTCGCTGAGTGACGAGGTACTTCGCCTATACGGCGAAAAAGCTCCGCCACTGGGAATTGAGCAATTAATGGTCAAGCTCAAGGATCGCTTTAATCTCGGTGAAGTTATTCGAAAGCATCCTAGCAGTCCAATCTTATTCTCAAATTCTACTCGCGAAGAACAGGTATCGTCTGATCCGGCAACGGAGCGCAAACTTCTAAAGGACGAATTACCGGTCGCAAGGCGCGTTGGCCTCTATCGACGCTTTCTCGAATCTCCTGAAGAGCACAATGCCCATAAGAATACAGTCACGCTGATCGACAAGATAACTGACGGCGGTTATCAAGTCTCGCCTCTCAAGCGAGCCCAACAAAGAGAACTCAATAGTTTGGATGCTAAGACCTCTGAATCTCAAGCAATTCCCCCAATTTCGGATGATGTCGAGCAGGCTGAAACAGACGAATGGTTTTCGGAATTGGATCGCACGTCAACAGAAGAACAATTAGAAAAACAGGACGCGTTCGATCCAAAGCAAATTATGGCAGAGATAATACCAAACGTTATACTCGTGGGCTCACTGTTCAATGAACCCGTCCGGGTAATCACTACTCAATCGGTTGGCGAGAAGTTGAAGATAATTGGAAAGGGCCTAAATACCGGCAAGGTGCACGAGCCGATTCTAAGTGCAGAACAGATCGCAACCCTACAGATCACTAGTGACACGCCGACATTTGACGGTAACCCGCTGAAATTCAAGTTGGGAATCGAATCGCTCCGGCTGAAACTGGCTTATGAGTACGACCCGTTCTTTGCGCTGTCGGTCGCTCGCGTCGATCCCCTTCCACACCAATTGGAGGCTGTCTATGACTACTTTCTAAAGTTGCCAAGAATACGATTCTTGCTCGCCGACGATCCGGGCGCTGGTAAAACAATAATGGCCGGATTGCTAATTAAAGAGTTAAAACTCCGGGGGTTGATCAAGCGGATCCTCATCATCACTCCAGCTGCATTGTCGTTTCAGTGGCAACGTGAAATGAAGGATAAATTCCGTGAGGATTTCCGAGTAATTAAGGGCGGGGATATGCGTTCTCAATATGGGGTGAATCCTTTTCAGGACATCGATCAGGTCGTGACCTCCGTAAGCTGGGTTTCCACGCAGGACTACGCCAAGCAGAGCCTCCTTCGAAGCGAGTGGGACCTAATAGTTGTCGATGAAGCCCACAAACTAAGCGCTTACGGTAATGATAAGACAACACTGGCCTATCGGCTCGGAGAAGACCTTTTTCCTAAATCTGATCACTTGTTGTTAATGACGGCCACACCGCATAAGGGCGACCCAAAAAATTTCCGTAAATTTTTGGAGCTTCTTGACCCTGATGTCTACGGTGACATCGAGAGTTTAGAGCAAGCTATGGAAAGGAAAGAAGCTCCGTTTTACCTTAGACGTACGAAGGAGGCTCTCGTAACCTTTCCTGACCCTGAAACGGGCAAGTCAAAGAAGTTATTTACAAAGCGTAACGTTCACACGATCGCGTTCAACATTGATGCCGACGAGGCAGATCTTTACAACGCTCTCACTAGTTATGTTGAAGAGCAATCCATTAAGGCGTCGCAGGCTGAGAACCGATCGCAAGGTCGAATTCTAGGTTTTACGATGGCGATGCTTCAAAGGCGGTTTGCATCGAGCATTTACGCACTTCGCCGTTCGTTGCAGCGGATGAAGGATAAGCGACAGGCCATTCTGGACGATCCGCAAAAGTACATAGAAGAGCAGAAACGAAAGCAACTACCAGACAACTACGAAGACCTTCCAGACGAAGAACAGCAGCGAATCATGGCTGATCTTGAGGACTTCGTGGCCTTCTTTGATCCGGACGATCTTCGAGAAGAGATCGAAAAGCTTGGTGAACTAATAATCATGGCTGAGGACTTGGAATCACGAGAAATTGAAACCAAGCTCTCCCGACTCAAGGAAGAGATTACAAGTCGAGGCATTTTTGATGATCCAAAGAACAAGCTTCTGATATTTACCGAGCACGCGGACACCCTTAAATATCTTGTCGAGAAGATTCGTGAATGGGGCCTATCGGTAACCCAAATATCCGGTTCGATGAAGGTGGGTGATTCAGAGGAACGCGGCACTCGTATATTTGCCGAGCGCGAGTTCAAGGAATCAGTACAGGTAATGGTCGCAACCGAGGCCGCCGGGGAAGGTATCAACCTCCAATTCTGCTGGTTCATGATCAACTACGACATGCCATGGAATCCGATGCGGCTCGAACAGCGAATGGGACGAATTCACCGCTACGGCCAGACGAAGGACTGCTTGATCTTAAATTTTGTCGCGGAGAACACCCGTGAAGGCAGGGTGATGGAAAAGCTGCTTACAAAGCTTGAGGAAATCAGTTCTGAGCTTGGGCGTGATCATGTTTTCGATGTTGTTGGCGAGTTGCTCCAGCCTAACGAGATTGAGAGGCTTTTCCGAGACTTGTACGCTCACAATTTAACCGAAGATGTTATTACGTCACGAATCGTGGAGCAGGTCGATATTGAGAAGATCAAGAAGATTTCTGAGTCCACATTGGAAGGTCTCGCGAAGCGAAACCTCAACATTTCCGCTCTCACGCAAGAACGTGAGAAAGCGAAAGAGCGGCGACTTGTTCCAGAAGTCATCGAAGATTTCTTTTTGAGTGCCTCTCCCGTTTCAGGAGTTCAACCTAAAGAGATCGGTGGAAAGGAAAAAACTTTCCGAGTCGGACGCCTTCCTCGCCCATTACAAGTGATCGGTGAAAGACTGGAGCCAAAATTCGGAAGACTCACGAGAGACTATAAACAAGTTGTATTCGCTAGAGAGTTTGCAGAAAAAGACCCGTCCTCAGAATGGGTCACACCGGGACACCCGCTATTCGAAGCTGTCAGAGAAGATGTTGAAGAGAAGGTCAAGAAGGACCTCCAGAAAGGTAGTTTTCTTTATGATCTAAATACAAGCGAACCTTACCGCCTAGACGTATTTACAGCCGCAATCAAAGATGGGCTTGGGGAAACCGTGCACAAACGGATTTTCGTGGTCAAAACGGCGATGTCAGGCGAGCAAGAACTTCGCGAGCCAACGCTTTTCCTCGACCTAGCTCTTAGCGACAAAGGGTCTGGCGTCTCAGAAAGCGTAACGAGTTCGTCACTGCCAGGAAAGGACGACAGTGAAGCTTATTTGCTCAGCGAAGCTATGGACGGGCTGCTTGCAGACGTTCAGGCTGAGCGCCAAAAACAATCAGGCATGGTGCTCGAACACGTTCAAATTAGCCTTAATGCCCTTCTCGCTCGTCAGAATGTAAGGCACATGGATCTACTGGACAAGCAGTTGCGCGGTGATTCGTCTGAGCCTCTTGAGGCGAATCTAAAGACTGTTGAAGATAAGCTCGACGATCTTAATAAACGTCTCGAAAAACGAACTACGGAGATCGAGCAGGAAAGAAATTGTTCGATCGGCGACGTGACATTCGTTGGAAGCTGTTGGGTGCTACCCCATCCGGAACGCCAAACACCTGAGATCGCACGAATGGTTAGCGATGCAGATATAGAACGGCGGGCTGTAGATTTCGTGATAGCCCACGAACAGGCTCATGGCCGAATCGTCGAGTCGGTCGAATCTCAGAACCGTGGATTCGATCTGATATCGCGACTGCCTCACCCTGAAGATCCTCAGACTGCAATGGATGTCAGGTTCATCGAGGTAAAAGGAAGATCCGCAGTTGGTGATATCGCACTAACCACGAACGAATATAAAACGGCGGGCAGACTGAAACACGATTACTGGCTTTATGTTGTTTTTGACGCAGGGGCCGAAACGCCAGACCTAAACATTATCCGCGATCCGGCTCGACTTGGCTGGGAGCCGCTTTCGATTGTCGAGCGTTATCATGTAGGAGCAAGTGTTATCCAGGCTGCCGGTTCACAAGAGAGATGAAAGTAAGGAACTCATCGGGCCGCGAATATTACATTCAGCGTGCAAAAGACGACCGGATGGCAAACTGGTGCTCGCACGTTACGCCCGTAGTTCTGGAATTTGACGGCGTGCGGGCCGACGCGTACGCGGATACTGATCGGTCGGACTGGATCTACATCCGGTTCAACGACACTACGTATTGCCATTGGGCAAAAGAAGCAGGTGGATTCGACCTTTTGGATGAAACCCACCTTGAGATCTCTGATCCCGGCCGGACATATCGCAAGAGAGAACATGTTGGTGACAATGTTGATAACCGGTCCTCTTCGAAATCGGATGGTGATGACCGCTTATTGACGCGTGAGGATTTGGAAGCAGTCGTCGCTCATTTGCCTGCTCTTAAAGCGGCCGTTGCCGATCGTGACGCTGACCCAGCCACGAAAGGACACGAGTATTCGAAAGAATTTGGTTCGATCGTGAGGCAGATCGTTCATGAGTTTCATTCCCGTCAGTTCATGTATGCGTTCGACTACATGGGCTGGATGGATGAAGGCCGACGCCTCATGGAGGATTCTGAAGGCTTAGCCGCAGCAGATCTTGAAACCATCCGCAAGTTGCTTGTTGTCCACTGGCGATCGGATTACTGGGATTCGGATAATGAACATTGGGAACACATCGCCGCGACCGGACATCTTTCGGCTCTGCTTGAACGGCTAGCAGTAATAGCGATTGAGTTGGAGCCGGCACCACAAAAAAGCGTCGGTAAATTTACTTGGGAAGAGGGTGATATTGACGAAACATCAATTAAATTTCCAGTATCCGATGCCGAGGAGATGCAGGAATTTATTCCGCCCGGCTCGGACGAATACAAAGTAGCATTTGCAGCGATTCGCGATGGTTTAACTGATAACCAGTTAAGAATGCTCAGAGCACATTATAATTCCGGCGGCCGTGCTATCACGGTACGTGAGCTCGCAACCACAATGGGCTATGACGATTTTAATCAAGGGAACCTCCAATATGGATCACTTGCAAAAAAGCTGCTCCGGGCAATGGGCCGTGACGCTCGTGTCAAGATCATGGTGTTCGGCGAACTCGTTTCCCGGAGAGAATTCGGATTAGAAATGCATATTGTAATGCATAACTCCGTTGCTACCGCTTTAGAGGAGTTGGGATTGGTATAAGGAAATGAAACTTGTCGAAAGACCGTTCAATAAGAAGTTAAATGAATCAATACCCCAAAAGACTTATAGAAGTAGACCTACCGATTAAACGTATTTCGGCTCACGCCCGGCGAGAGAAGAATCTAAGGAGCGGTCATATTTCATCGCTTCATATCTGGTGGGCTCGCCGCCCCTTGGCGGCTTGTCGGGCTGTGATCTGTGCTTCCCTGTGGTTTGATCCAGCTGACGAGAACTGTCCCGAGCAGTTTAGACAGGTAGCTCGTGATGAAATGCGCAAATGGGGTAGCCAACATCGCGATTTGATGAGTGCTGAAAGTTATACCCGGTTCGAAACTGCAAATAAGGATGTCAAAAAGTATGAAGATAATGAAAATCTTCGAAACATGCTTCTTGATTTCATCGCAGATTTCGCCAATTGGGATAATTCAACCAGCGAGCCATTTTTGGGTCTGAGCCAGCGCCTGACGATGACAGCCCACGTGAATAACGGCGGCGAATCTGGCACACGACCACTGGTTGCAGACCCATTCTCTGGCGGAGGCGCAATACCCCTTGAAGCACTACGAGTAGGAGCGGATGCCTTTGCATCCGACCTAAATCCGGTTGCTGTATTACTAAACAAGGTAGTTCTCGAATATATACCCAAATTTGGTCAACGTCTCGCCGATGAAGTTCGCAAAGCAGGGGCTTGGATCAAGGAAGAGGCTGAAAAGGAACTCGCAGACTTCTACCCAATTGGTCCGGAAGGCTCAACACCAATTGCTTATCTGTGGTCTCGAACCATCACTTGTGAAGGTCCCGGCTGCGGCGCTGAGGTGCCGATGATCCGTACGAATCTGCTTTTTGGCAAGGGGCAAAAGAGAATTTCGTTAGAACCGTCGATAGATTCAGTAACAAAAAGTATCTCATTCAGTAGAAGAACTAAGGGCTATTCTCCTTTTTTTACAGCACAATCGGGAAAAACAGTTTGTCCGATTTGTTCGTTTACGACTCCCAACAAGAACGTGATGTCCCAAATGAAGAGCCGTCATGGAGGTTCTGACGATGCGATTCTTATTGCGACAGTACTCAACACAACATCAGGCAGGGATTATCAAGTGGAACAGGTGATTCATCGAGTCCATCCTTCAATTTTTCACGCCTTGGGAAACCTAGAGAAAAATGGAGCCTTCGCACCATCGGTCGCAGTAAACCCTAATCGTCCATCGCCAAACGCTCGTGGGCTGTCTGCGGTCACTCGGTACGGAATGGATACTTTTGACTCGTTGTACAATCCGCGCCAGCGAGTCGCTCTCCTAACCATTCGCAGACTGGTCGAAAAAGCTATCTTATTGCTCCCCGAAGATTTGCGGAAGGCAGTTGGAACCTGCTTAACCTTAGCATTTGGCCGCTTGGTCGACAGAAACTCCACGCTTTGTCGATGGATACCGCAGACTGGCGCTGTCGGATACACTTTTGGTCGACAAGCTTTGGGTATGATATGGGACTATGTAGAAATTAATCCCCTCAAACATTCGGGAGGCTGGTCGGGAGCGATTGATGATATCGCGGATACACTGGAACATAACTCAATCCATAGTGTCGAAGGCAAGGCTGAGAAATTTAGTGCAACCGATCATCCCTTACCGGATGATAGTATTTCAGCTTTCATCACGGACCCCCCGTATTATGATGCGATTCCTTACGCAGATCTTTCCGACTTCTTCTACGTGTGGTTACGACCTTTAATATCGTCACTCCACAGTGACCTTGCTGAAACTGAGACAACACCGAAGGAACAGGAAGCGATTTGGAATCCGGGGCGAAACCTTTCTTCCGGCATGCCAAAAGACACGAAATTTTACGAGGAGCAGATTGGCCGCGCTTTGAAAGAAGGCCGTCGCATTACAAATCCAAACGGAATCGGCGTGGTTGTCTTTGCTCATAAATCAACCGCAGGGTGGGAAGCTCTGCTCGCGGGAATGCTTGACGCTGGATGGATTGTAACTGCTTCGTGGCCTGTTGATACCGAACGAGCTGCTCGGACTAATGCAATTGGAACAGCTTCTCTTGCGTCATCCGTACATCTTGTTTGCCGTCCCCGTGAGACTCCTACGGGTGAATTGACAACGGACATTGGCGACTGGCGTGACGTATTGCGTGAATTGCCGAACCGGATACATGAGTGGATGCCTCGGCTTGCAGAGGAGGGGGTAGTAGGGGCCGACGCAATCTTTGCGTGTCTTGGTCCGGCACTGGAGATATTCTCCCGATATTCATCGGTCGAAAAACCAAGCGGCGAGACTGTAACGTTGAGCGAATATCTGGAACATGTTTGGGCAGCCGTTGCAAAAGAAGCACTAAATATGATTTTCGCGGGCGCCGATGCTACAGGCTATGAAGAGGACGCAAGACTCACGGCGATGTGGTTATGGACATTATTTTCGGGAAATTCGGCTTCTGAGAACCCAGGGGATGGTGCGGAGGAAGAAGAAGATATCGAGGACGAAAATGGCAGTTCCAAAAAGAAGGCCTCAGGATATGTTCTTGAGTACGATGCTGCCCGAAAGATTGCCCAAGGCCTCGGGGCTCATCTCGAAGATCTAAGTTCGATTATTGAAGTAAAAGGCGACAAGGCTTCCCTGCTTCCAGTAAGTGAGCGAGCTCGAGACCTGTTTGGATATGAGTCAGCAGCGTCGGGAGCGGAAGCGACTGGGCGAAAGAAGAAAAGTAGAGCCCAGGGAAAACTTTTCACGGAGATGGAAGAAGAGGAATACGAAACAGCCTTCGGTGTAAGCGGGCCCCCTTCGGCGGCATCTACTACGCTCGATCGTGTACACCAGACCATGCTTCTCTTTGGCGCCGGACGTAGTGAGGCCGTTAAAAGATTTCTTGTTGATGACGGAATTGGCAATGACGAACGTTTCTGGCGCCTCGCTGACAATCTTTCGAAACTCTACCCAACTGGAAGCGAAGAAAAACGCTGGGTCGATGGCGTTTTGGCAAGAAAGAAAGGACTCGGGTTCTAATAATGCGGGCTGGACACGCAATAACTGACGCAGACCGTGACTTGTTGAGATCTATTCTCAAACAGGACAACGAGCGTATCGGACGCGAGATAGCCGACGCGACCGCCGACATAGTATTCGAGCTCGCCTTCGAAGGAGGCGGCATCGAGGTCACTCGATATACAACAGCGGAAGGAAAAGTATATTTCCGTAACTCCGGCACGAGCATGAGGCTTGATGACAACGATGACGAAGAGTGGGTAGATTGGCAATCTGATCCCACGACTTCGTTCGAAGGAGCACTAAGAGATCTGAAAATGGGCAGGGATATTTTGTGTATCTCGCCAATCAGGCTTCATCGGGATTATTCCGAGCTAGTGCGCCGGCATATCGAAGCCGTCCTTGCAGAAGTGACATCTGACGATCGAGAACGAATGGGAACGTCCCTCCCCCAAAGCGTTGAAGGATGGTTTTCAAGAATTAGGCATTAGGAAGAATATGGCATTAAAACCCTGGTACAACGTAGTAACGCCCCGCGAAGACCTTCGCGAAGGACGCCCATTGGACGCGTCGGAATTTGCGGCGCATCTTGAACTCATACGCGACGGCAAGGCTCCAAAGGACTATACTGATCCGAAGACGTTCTTTGAACGAACGTATATGACCAAGAGCCTTACGGACCTTGCATCTGAGGTTATCAGGCGTCTAGCTGGCGAAACGACGGAGACCAACGCGATCTTCAACATGGCCACGCAGTTCGGTGGCGGCAAGACTCACGCGTTGACACTGCTCTATCATTTGGCCGGCAATGGTTCGAATGCGAACGAATGGCAGGGCGTCCAAAAATTACTTCTCAAAGCCAACATAGCTTCCGTCCCGGAGGCGAAGACCGCAATTTTGGTCGGGACGGAGTTCGATTCGATTAGAGGTCGAGGTGGCGATGACGGTACGCCTCTTCGCAAAACGCCCTGGGGCGAGATAGCTTTTCAGCTCGGGGGCGAAGAAGGCTTTGCAGCCGTGGCGAAGCACGACGAACTAGGACAAGCTCCCGGCGGCGACGTAATTCGAGACTTTCTTCCCGATAAGCCGTGTCTCATCCTGATGGATGAGTTGATGAACTACATCACGCGACATCGCAAAAGCGGACTGTCGGCACAATTCTACACATTCCTGCAAAATCTCTCCGAGGAGGCTCGGGGACGCAAAGGTATGGTCCTTGCAGTTTCGATTCCCGCTTCTGAACTCGAAATGTCCGCCGAGGATCAGAGCGACCACGATCGTTTAAAAAAGTTACTCGATCGTCTAGGAAAGCCGATTGCGATGTCAACAGAGAATGAAACCTTTGAGATCATTCGTCGCCGACTTTTTGAGTGGGATCCAAATTCGGTCGATGCGACCGGCAAGGTGATGCTTTCAAAGGAAGCGATCGCAACGTGCAATGCGTTTGGAGATTGGGTCGAGGAACACAAAGATCAGATGCCTCAGGTCTTTGACACGGAGAACGCTCGAAAAGCGTTCGCCGAAACGTACCCGTTCCACCCAATGACCCTTTCTGTTTTTGAACGAAAGTGGCAGTCGCTGCCACGGTTCCAACGAACCCGTGGTGTTCTGCGGATGATGGCCTTATGGGTTTCGCGTGCGTATGTCGATGGCTTTACGGGAGCGCATAAAGACCCTCTTATCTCGATGGGCACAGCACCGCTCAATGATCCCCTTTTTCGAGATGTAGTTTTCGAACAGCTCGGTGAAGAGAAATTGAAGGTGGCAGTGGATGCGGACATTTCAGGAAAGTCTGATTCTCATGCCATTCAACTGGATAAAGAGGCTTCAGACTCGATAAAGAAATCCAGGCTTCACCAGAAAGTCGCTACGGTGATTTTCTTCGAATCTAACGGTGGACAGTCGAGAGGCGAAACTACCCTACCGGAAATTCACGCCGCAGTCGCCGAACCTGATTTGGACATCGGAAACGTAATCACGGTTCTCGAAGAACTTGCTGCAAATGCGTATTACCTAACTGTCGAAGGAAGCAAATACCGTTTCGGTATCGCTGCCAATCTTAACAAGATCCTTTCCGACAAGCGGGCCGCTATCGACGGAAAAGAAGTTGAATCTCGGGCTCGGCAGGAAGTGCTTGACGTGTTCAAGAAGGGATCTGGTATCGAACGTGTGTATTTTCCGGAACGAAGCAACCAGATTACAGACCGCCCTATTCTTACGATAGTGGTCGGAGACCCGTCATCTCAGCTCAACGACCAGACAAAGGCAAACATCGGTCAGATGATCACTGAGAGCGGCCAGTCGGCCCGCACCTTCAAGAGTGCGTTGATTTGGGTAGTTTCGGACGCAGCTTCAACACTCTTCAGTGATGCAAAAAAAGTACTCGCTTGGGAAGCAATTGAGGGCGATCCGACGATCAGGATTGAGGATTCCCAAAAGGCACAGCTACGCGTAAACATCGAGAAAGCCCGACGCGATGTAAAAGAAAGTGTTTGGCGTACATATAAGCATATCGTTTTACTTGATAAGGACAATTCGCTTCGCATCATTGACCTCGGATTGGTGAATTCCAGCGGATACAGTTCGCTCTCGGAATGCATTATCAATCGGCTAAAACAGGAAGGCGATGTCCAGGACTCGATCAGCCCAAACTTTCTTGTCCGTAACTGGTCGCCTGTCTTTGATACCTGGAGCGTTAAGTCCGTTCGCGATGCCTTCTTTGCTTCTCCATTATTTCCGAAACTACTTTCTGGCGATTCTATCAAGCAGACGATCATAAACGGCGTATCCGGCGGCCAGTTTGCTTACGTCATCAAATCAGGTGACGGCTATGATCCATTCCGTTTCAAAGAAGGGCTTATGGCAAGCGAGGTCGAAATCGCGGATGACGTCTATATCCTGAAAAAAGAACTTGCCGAAAAGTACCTTGAGGCAAAACAAGCTCCCGCTCCTTTAGGCAGGGCGGAGGTTAACAACCCCGTTCCCCAAGAGACACCTGTTGAAGATGCGGGCTCTTCCACAAAACAAGACGACGGTGCGGATGAACCACCGCTGTTCAAACAGAAGGTTGCAAGAATTTTCTGGTCAGGTGAAATTTCGTCCCAGAAGTGGTCGCTGTTCTACCAAAAAGTTCTTCTGAAATACCACGGGCAAGACCTGAAAGTTTCCGTTAAGTTTGAAAGCTCTCCCGATGACGGGATTTCAATGCAGAAGTTAGAAGAAACTAAATCCGCACTGCGCGAATTAGGACTCTCTGACGATGTGTCAACCGACTAATTAACCCACCCTCAGCGATCCAAGGGCTTTCTTCTATCTCGCTAGCAATAGCCAGAAAGTAGAAAGCCCTTTTTGTTAATTATTTCCGCCTCGAGTGAACAAATCACTTTTCCGATCCGGCTTAGGTATGAAGGACGGCAAATCGCCGCAAATAAATTCGGAAATGTCGGGGAAAAATGAACAAAGCACATTCGTGATCCGGCATAGGAATGAAAAGACACATTAGCAGGAGAAAAATCATGAGAACACGCGAATTAACAGAAATAGTCGGACGCCGTGACGCGGAAGCAATCGGTCTTGCGTTGGAAGAAAACTGGAACGACTGGGGCCGTTTCGAACGCTCTGAAGCGACCGCCACAACGTATGCAGAACGACTTCGACGAATTGAAGACAGCTTGCTTGGAATAATTTATGGCGACCAGGATTTAATTTTTGCTTAGTCTGAAAAGGAGATTTTTATGCATTCAGCAGCCCCCGCAATAAGCGGTTCAGAATTTGAGGAAAACGACGTCGCAATGTGCAGTGAAGTATCGTCCGTATCCTCTACCACTGTCCATCTTGAACTGGATGTGAACGATCCGGAGTCTGTCCGGGAAATACTTGGCAAAAAAGTCGGGAGAGAAAGAACGGAATACTCTCTCAATGCTTTAACCGTGGGATTGCTTTCACTTCGCCATGCGCGGGGTCAGGTTGACGCAGACGCGGTTCGTCGCGAAGGTGAACGGATCCTCGGCGATCTCGGAACCTCACTAGAGTCATACCGTGCAAAGATCACCGAGGGGCTCGGCAGTGTCTTGAAGGACTATTTTGATCCGAAGAGTGGCAGTTTTCAGCAGCGAGTAGAACGTCTCATCCAAAAAGAAGGTGACCTGGAACAAGTACTTCGGAGGCAGGTCGGTGCCGAAGGCTCAGAACTCGCAGCAGCATTGGCGTCACATGTTGGAGCAAATAGCCCAATAATGAATGTGCTCGATCCAACGCAGACCGGCGGTATAGTCAACGCAATCCGAATTTCTGCGGAAGAGGCTCTGAAACTCGAATCTGAGAGAATCCTCTCCGAATTCTCTCTCAACAATAAGAGTGGTGCAATGTCCCGCATGATCGCAGAATTGACCGAGAACAACGGCAAACTTACGGGAGATCTTTCAAATCGTATCAACGATGCGATCGCGGAATTCTCTCTCGACAAAGAAGACTCAGCGTTAAGCCGCCTGATGCGCAATGTCGATAAGGCTCAAAAGACAATCACCAACGAATTCTCACTCGATAATTCAGGCTCCTCACTCGCTCGTCTTCGTCAAGAATTGCTTAGTGTGTTCGAGAAGCAGAACGAAATAAATTCGCGATTCCAAAGTGATGTCACATCGGCTCTCGAATCAATGAAAGCCCGACGTCAAGAGTCGTTGCGGTCAACTCGCCACGGCAATGATTTTGAATCGGCTGTGGTCGAATTCGTCACTCTCGACGCTCAACGAGCTTGCGATATCGCAAGGTCAACAGGCTCGACGACTGGACTGATAAAAAACTGTAGGGTGGGTGATGCGGTGATTGAACTTGGTCCGGACTGTATGGCTGCTGGCGTAAAATATGTAGTAGAGGCAAAAGAGTCGGCGAGTTGTGACATCGGAAAAGCAAGGGACGAAATAGAGCTCGCTCGGAAGAATCGAGGAGCCGCTGTTGGAGTATTTGTTTTCTCGAAGAAAACCGCTCCCGCAAACATCGAATCCATAGCACGATATGGTGAAGATGTGTTCGTTGTTTGGGATGCGGACGACTTGGCGAGCGATGTGATACTCAAGACAGCCTTGAGCCTTGCAAAGGCTATATGTGTCCGTGAATCATGTAAGCGCAATGCCGAGGCGGCCGAGTTCGAAGCGATCGATACCGCGATACTCGGGATCGAGAAAGAGGCTAAGCGTCTTGACGACATGCGGCGTTGGACAGAAACTATAAAAGCTAGTAGCGACAAGGTACTGGATTCTGTCCGCAAAATGGCTGATGGTCTGCAGTCACAGGTAGCTAGGTTGCGAGAAGCTGTCGATGGTTTGGATCCAAACGACTGAACACCGAAGAACCACAAATCTGAGCCACGAGATTGGGTATGGAATTTTCGAAAATTCTCAAAAAGATTCAAAAGAAACAGCGAATGCTGCTGAAAGTGATCGCCGTCCGTAACCTGGAACCAGACTCAGATGGTCGTTTAGAGAGGATTGCGTCGAGACTGCGTGATTTTGGACTCATTGAGGAGACGTCCCTTTCACTGTCCTCAACCGGTATTGACCTTTTAGCGAATTTTGGAGATACCATATTTCAGGATATTCAGCTGGATGACGACGCTCTTTTAGATAAGTTGCTCCAAAGGATTGCGACATCATCGGAGCCCAGGATCAAAAAGATCGAGAAACAATTTCTTACCTTTCTTTTCGATGTGCCAATTGCAAAGTCCAACATTCGTGGGGGAAAGAATCTAATACCTCGCCTGCAAAGCTTGGGGGCAATATTGGTTGCAGGCGAAGAAGTGAGTCTCACTGACCTCGGTCGGCACCTCGTTGGAACGGTTTCAGCCATAGCCAAAGAGGAAGCGAGATCCCGATTTTTCACATCAGTCCGCTCAGATGGACGGAGTAAGTTGGCTGATAGGGCGGAGAGATTTCTTGCTCTCTACAGGAACGGATTTACTTATCAGGAGATTGGAGATATACATGGATTGACTCGCGAGAGGGTCAGGCAGATTCTTAATATAACCCCAAATTTTCCTGCCTATCTACAAGAGCATGAGGAAGGAGAGAGGCAACGTGAACTGCAAAAGGAAAAGGACTCAAAATGGAAACGCCTGGAAAAAAGTCTCGCCAACCAATTCCCCGATCGGGTTGATGAGCTTTGGGACCGCGAAAAGAATTTAGGGCTTGATCCAACACAGATCTCGTCGCGAAGCGCGTCAGTTGAGATTTGGTGGAAGTGTCCAAAAGATGGTCATTCATGGTTGAAGCGTCCTTGCGATATCGTTGTTAGCTGGTGGCGATCGGGAACATCTGGATGCCCGAAATGTGCCGGGAAGACAAAGAACCCCGTAAAACAGGAAAAACTCGTCGACGCTTATCCTCAGTACGTCAGGCAATATTGGGATTTTGAGAAGAACGAAGCGGATGGATTGGATCCAAACGAGCTGACGCTAGCAAGCAACTGGAAGGCATGGTTTAGATGTCCGAAAGACTCGCATTCTTGGCAAGGCCGAATTCACGCGACTATACGGCAGCAGTGGTCACGTGGAAATGGGGTATGCCGAGTGTGCAATGGAACAATTGATCGCAAGTTGGGCGAATGGGGAAAAGCTCCAAAGCTTTCAGACGGGTTTCCGGAACAGGTACGCGTTTATTGGGATAAGGAAAAAAATGACGAACTTGGCCTCGATCCATCTGAAATCACTTTGGGATCGTCCAAAGAAGGTTGGTTCCGATGTCCCGTTGACGGCCATCAGTGGTCGGCAAGAATCACGGCGATTCGTCAATCGTGGAGTAACGGAAGCAGTGGATGCCCATCTTGTCACGGACGTTCAAAGGGAGAAGGCTTTAACTTGACAGAAATATATCCCGCTTTCATTGCAGAAATTTGGGATTTCGAAGAGAACGATAACGACGGACTTTCATATGAAAAACTAACGACAGGTTCTGGTAAAACTGCTACCTTCTATTGTTCACAACACGCAACACGATGGAGCGAGCCAATAAAGGAGATTGTCAGATACTGGGAATTAGGAAAAAATGGATGCCCATCGTGTACGAAGGGCCGCAAGATTAAATTCTGATCAAGATCTCGTTCTAATCCCGTGTGTCCAATATAGTTTTCTCGCGGCTGCCCCTCTATTTCAATCCAAAAACTCTACATAGTCAGTGAACGATCGACTCTTCTTAGCCCAGATTCGCATTGTCAAGCCGTTTTACTGCTTCCAACATCAGTTCGGCATCAGTCTCGGCGTAAATGTTTGTGATGCTCATGTCGGAATGAGCGAATAGATTTTGAACTATTAGCGGATTAGTGTTCCTTCGAATAAGTTCACTGGCGAAGTAGGTTCTGAGATCGTGAAAATGATAGTTTTCTTCACGAGTTCCATCCGGCTTGTTGATTTTTGCTCGAATCAGGACTGGGTGCCATCGTTTGCGGAAATCGACGATTGGAAAGGGCAACTGCTTATCGGCAATCAAATCCCGCAGTATAGATGTCGCGGTTGCGTTGATCGGAACGGATCTAGGAGGCCGGCCTTTCGAACCAATAACCCATACCCTTTGATTCTCGAAATCAATGACTTCCTCGTTCAAAGCCAATAGTTGCCCTCGGCGCAAGGGCATGTTTACGGCCAATTGGACAAGCCTGTAAAGTAGCTGATCGGATTCAAGTTCCTTCCAAAGCGCCTTCTTCTGATCGGTCGTAAGTAGCCGCTTTCGTGGTGGCGGCTCTGGTAAAGCCTTCACATACTGCATTGGGTTGCGATCGAGAACGTCCTCTTCACATGCGAGACTGAAGATTTTCGACAAAGTCGACATAATCCTATTAATTGAGGACGGTGATACCGAACTTTTCTTTTTTCGCTGGTTCTTCCCGTACTGTAGTTTGTTCCGGCAATCGCGACAATCCTGGGGCGTAATGGTATGCAGAGGTTGATCCTTTAGGTGTTTCAAAAGAAGTTTTATATAAAGATTCTTCGCTCCCTTATTGACGTTGTTTTGATCTACATATTTTCGATAGGTTGTTTCTACAAAGTCTCCAAAAGTTACAGTTGTATCTGCTTGTCCGAATGATCTGTCGAACAGTTGCTTGACCAATTGGCGCTCGGCGAGTTCAGCTTCTTCCTTAGTACGGGCTGTCGGAATCACCTGATGAATGGTCTTGTGTCCTTTAACTCGTCTGTATACCCACCAACGGGCTGTCGCATACGCCGGATGCTTAGCGTTAATCCGCTTACCGTTATATTTCTTAAAAACTGACATAAGCTTAGTAATTTGCTAACCAGGCATCCACCTCGGTTCTGTTAAAAGTTGGCCGTCCAACTCCGTGGAACGGTAAACCATTTTTTCGCATCCATCGATTGATCGTTGCACTAGATTTCTTCAGGTACTTCGCGACTTCGGACTTCGTCATAATCTGCGGCGGCTGAGATGAATGAATAGCCTTTTCGATGGCCCCCGCGACGGAAGTGTCGATTAAGCGAATCAGCTCTGCTTTTTCTATCGTGATAATTTCAACCATTTCCTGAACCTCCGATCACCAGTTGGCAAAAAATGTGCCTCGCCCAAAAGCCATAAAATAGCTCACAACGGCCACAAAAGTCGCGAAAACGCGCCATTCGACGCAGTTCTGCACCACACTTAGAATGTTTATGAACCAGCCTGATTAAGAGTGATAATTTCTGAGAGTTTTGAGCGGAAAAAGGATGACAAAAAGAATACTGCAACCAACCTGCAACCAAGTCAAAAAAATGGGGCTTCCCGCAATCGCTGAAAGCCCCATGTTTATTGGTCGGGACGGCGAGATTTGAACTCACGACCTCTCGCACCCCAAGCGAACGCGCTACCAGACTGCGCTACGTCCCGAAAAAAGCAAAGGTTAGATTAGA
>Ga0268299_1001473_pt1 | contig 40650 bp, 36 predicted proteins | sample NOBtaG_FD_193484 | JGI IMG/M metagenome (GOLD analysis project Ga0268299, IMG submission 193484) | Activated sludge microbial communities from bioreactor in Nijmegen, Gelderland, Netherland - NOB reactor | ecosystem: Engineered > Bioreactor > Aerobic > Activated sludge | place: Netherlands... | reverse complement strand
CGATCGTCTTCATGAAGCTGTTGACGGCGGCCTTCACGCCACCGTACACGGCTTCGCGCGGCTCGCCCTGGCGGCTGGCGTCGGAGCTGATCGAGACGATGGCGCCGCCGTTCTGCTTGACCATCAGATCCAGCCCGGTCTTGGTGCAGTTGAGCACGCCGACGTAGTTGATGTCGATCACCTTGCGCCAGAAGTCCGGCGTGGTCTGGGTGAAGAACATCAGGTTGTCCCAGCCGACGTTGTTCACCAGCACATCCACGCGGCCGTGCTTGTCACTCGCCGCCTTGAACATCGCCTGCACCTGCTCGAGGTTGGTGACGTCCGTCTTCACGACCTGCACCGACGCAGCGCCGAGCTTGGTGGCGAACTCGGCCGTCTTCTCGGCCTGCTGGGTGTCGATGTCGCCCACGGTGATGTGGGCGCCTTCGCCGGCGAAGGCCAGCACGATCGCGCGGCCGATGTTCGAGCCACCGCCGGTGACGATCACCGACTTGTTCTTCAGTTCCAGATCCATGGGGTCACCTTTCGTCGAGGGTCCGCGCCCGCTGCGCGGTACAGGCGCCCAGTATATCGGCCAAACAGTTGTTAGGTCGGCCGGATCCGGTTCATTCGATCTTGATGCCAGCGGCCTTGATCAGCTTGCCGAAGCGGTCGAGGTCGGCCCGGACCAGCGCGTCGAAGTCGGCGGGCGGGCGATACGCCGCGTCGAGCCCCTGGTCGGCGAGCTGCTGCCTGACATCGGGCAGGGCCAGGATGCGGCCGATCTCCGCCGACAGCTTCTCGACGATAGGCTTCGGCGTGCCCGCCGGCGCCATGACGCCGAACCAGAGCTGGAAGTCGTAGGCCGGCAATCCGGCCTCGGCAAACGTGGGGACATCGGGCAGTGTCGCCAAGCGCCGGCTGCCGGTGATGGCGAGCGCCTTCAGCCGCCCCGACTTGATGTGCGGCAACGAGGTCACCGGCGTATCGAAGTTGAGCTGGATCTGCCCGCCGATCAGGTCGGTGAGCGCGGGCGCGGTGCCCTTGTAGGGCACATGTTGCATCTTCACACCGGCCACGCTCTTGAAGTACTCGCCGGCCAGGTGCGTCGAGCTGCCGGTGCCGACCGCCGCGAAGTTGAGCTCGTTCGGCTTGCCTTTGGCCAGCGCGATGAACTCGGCCAGCGTGTTGGCCGGCACCGACGGATGCACCACCAGCACCAGCTGCGTCGTCACCATGCTGGCCACCGGCGTGAAGTCGCGCAGCGCGTCATAGGGCAGGTTGGCGACGAGGTGCGGCACGGTCGCGTGGGTCGACGCGGCCAGCGAGATCGTGTAGCCGTCGGGTGGTGACCTGACCAGCGCTTCGGAGCCGATCGCCGTGTTGGCCCCGGGCTTGTTGTCCACCAGAACCTGCCGGCCCCAGGCCTCGGTCAGCTTGGCGCCGACCAACCGCGCGACGTAGCTCGTGCTGCCACCCGGGGCATACGGCACGATGAAGCGGATCGGTTTGCTGGGGTAGTTCGCGGCGGTCTGGGGGTGCGCGGGTGCGAGCAGCGCGAAGCAGACGGACAGGCCGATCAGGAAGCTGCGCATGACGATCTCCTCTCGAGCGAAGCGCGCGCCGACGGGAGGCAACGGCATGCGCTGCACTCTAGGCGCCCCACCGGGGTCAGGCCATGATGGAAAGCACCTAACAGCCGTTCGGTCGCCCTTCCAGCGCCGACACGGTGAACCGACGCGGCGCCCCGCCTTGCGTTTTCGCCCCGCGCAGCCGTTCAGCCTCGAGGTAGGCGGAGCGGATCTGCGAATCGGGGCTGCTGTTCGCCTGCGCCTGGCAGTACGACCAATGCCCACTCGGGATCTCGGCTTCGACCCTCGCGGCGGCAAGCAGGCGCAGCACGGCAAGCCGGGAATGACCCATCGCCACGCTGCGGGCGAGCAGCAGCAGTGCCGAGGCCCGTGCGGCCTCCAGCATGTTGCCGTCGGCGTGCCCGCCCTCGGCGGCGGCCAGCGCCCGCTTCCAGGCGCGGGTGTCCGGTCGCGCCACGGTCAGCGAGCCGCCGGCGCATGCTGCGCTGCGGAGGAGGCCGCGCCGGCGGACGGCTCGCCGAGCACCGGCCGGCCGGTGAGGTAGACCGTTCCCGACAGGCAGGCCACGTGCTCGCCGTCAGCGCCGCGGCGCACGTCGACACGGTAGACGGCCAGCTTGCGCGTGCGCGAGACTTCGCTGGCCTGCGCCACGAGCCAGTCGCCTTCGCTCGCGCCGGCGGAAATGCTGATGTTGCCGTCGACCAGCGCGGCGATGGTCCCGTGCGAGTTGCAGGCCAGGCCGAGCGCCATGTCGGCCAGCGAGAAGATCGCCCCGCCGTGGCAGCGGCCGTTGAAGTTCAGGTGCTGCGGCCCGACGCGCATGCGCACGGCGGCAGAGCCGGCTCCCCCGGTCACCACCTCCAGCCCCATGTGGCGGCCGTAGCCGTCGGCCGCCATCGCAAGGCGGATCATCTGGCGGGCGGCCCGGTCGGCGGCCGACGCGGCGCAGCGCGTGCCGCGCACCTCGCGCTGCTCGATCCAGTCGCACAGCTCGGCCAGGCCCTCACCGGAGGTGGCCACGGCGCGCAGCACGGGCGGCCGCGCACCGGCCGTGCGGCGCAGCGCCAGCATCGCCAGCAGCTCTCGCTCGGTGCGCTGCGCATCGGGCAGGTCGGCCTTGCTCACGACGAAGGCGTCGGCGATCTCCAGCACGCCGGCCTTGATCGCCTGCACGTCGTCGCCGAGGCCCGGCGGGCAGACCACCAGCCGCGTGTCGGCGATGCGAGTGATCTCGACTTCCGACTGCCCGGCACCGACGGTCTCGACGACGATGGTGTGGAAGTTCGCGGCGTCGAGCGCATCGACCACGTCCGCCGCCGAGCGGGCCAGCCCGCCGAGATGGCCGCGCGACGCCAGCGAGCGGATGAAGACGCCTGCGTCGGCCTGGTGCGCCGCCATGCGGATGCGGTCGCCGAGCACCGCGCCGCCGGTGATCGGACTCGACGGGTCAACCGCCACCACCGCCACCGTACGGCCGCGCGCGCGCAGCTGGCCGATCAGGGCAGACACCAGTGTCGACTTGCCGCCGCCCGGCGGCCCGGTGACGCCGATGACATGGGCCTGGCCCACATGGCCCGCCAGCAAGGCGCGCACGGCGGCCGCGTTGTCGCTGTCGTTCTCGAGCGCGGTGATCGCGCGCGCCAGGCTGCGGCGGTCGCCGGCCAACAACGACTCGACCAAACCCGGCGGCGCGTTCATCAGACCATCGCGAGCACGTGGCCGAAGCCGAGCTCGCGCCGCAACGTACCGCAGATCTCGCCGTGCGTGGCGCCGGCCTCGGCCGAGGCGACCACCTGCGCGAACACGTTGCCGTCCTTCGACTGGGCCGTGCCGGCGAGCGCGGCGAGCGCCTTGTCGACCTTGGACGCCGAGCGCTGCGCCTTGAAAGCGCGCAGGCTCTGCACCTGCGCCTCGATGCGTGCACGGTCCGGGTAGTCGAGCGCCGGGTAGGTGGACGGGTCTTCCTCGATCGCGTACTTGTTGACGCCGACGACGACCTCTTCGCCGGCATCCACGCGCTTCTGGAACGCGAGGGCCGACTCGCCGATCATCTTCTGCACCAGGCCCTGCTCGACCGCCTTGTACATGCCGCCGGCCTGGTCGACAAGGGCGATGATGGCCTCGATCTTCTGCTCCATCGCGTCGGTGAGCGACTCGATGTAGTACGAGCCGCCGAGCGGGTCGATCACGTCGGTGAGATGCGCTTCATCACGCAGGATGTTCTGCGTCGCCACGGCGATGCGGGCGGCCTCGGCGGTGGGCGTGGAGAACACCTCGTCGTACGAGTCGGTGTGCAGCGACTGCAGGCCGCCGAAGATGCCGGCCATCGCCTGCGTTGTGACGCGCGCGATGTTGTTCAGCGGCTGCTGGCGCGTCAGGTCCACGCCCGAGGTCTGGCCGTGGAACTTGAAGCGCCAGGAGCGCGGGTCGCGCGCGCCCAGGCGTTCGCGGCAGAGCTTGGCCCAAATGCGCCGCCCGGCGCGGAACTTGGCCACCTCCTCGAAGAAGCTGACCGAGATGTCGAAGAAGAAGGTGAAGCGCGGCAGGAAGCGGTCGGGGTCCATGCCGCGGGCGATGCAGTCCTCGGCATACTGCACCGCCGAGGCCAGCGTGAAGGCCATCGCCTCGGCCGGCGTGGCGCCGGCCTGCTGCATGTGCTGGCCGACGATGGACAGCGGGTTCCAGCCCGGCACCTGCTCGTTGCAGAACGCGATGTGGTCCACCGCGATGCGCCGCGCACCCTGCAGCGCGATGCGGAAGAACATGTGGTTGGCGACGAAGTGCGAGATGCAGTCGCTCTGGTTCGAGGTGCCGGTGATCTTGGTCCACGGCACGCCGCGCCGCCGCGCCACCGCCAGCTCGAAGGCCAGCAGCGTGAACGGCGAGGGGTCGTTCATGGCCGTCGACAGCTCGCCGATGGGCACGCCGTCGAGCGCGCGCTCCATGTCGCCGACGTGGTTGATGACGGTGCCGCAGGTGCCGAGCAGCTCGACCGGAACCTCGTCGGCGTCGTAGCCGCGGAACACCGAGTTGCACGGGATCAGCGACAGCGCCGAGGTGCCGAGGGCGAGCAACTCCTTGACGCGCGCGTTGTAGTCCTCGGGCACGCCCAGGCCGATGAGCTGGCGCTGCGACCAGCTGCGCCCGCGGTACATCGTGGGGTAGATGCCGCGCGTGTACGGGTACTCGCCCGGGAAACCGAGGTCCGCGCTGTAGGCCGCGCCCGACCAGTCGTGCGGCGTGTACAGCGGCTTCACGCCGATGCCCGAGCGGTTGCGCGGCGTCGTGGCGCCGGGCGCGCCGGCCGCGAACTCGCGCTCCCAGCGCTGGCGTGCGCTGGCCAGGTCGGCGTCGGCCAGGTGGGGAAGGGGCTTGTTCATGCAGCAGCTCCCAGGCGGGCGTGGCGGCTTCGGGCGAGTTCGCGCACGGACGTGACCACGTCGTCGAGCGCGGTGCCCGGATGGAACACCCGCGAGACACCGGCTTCGAGCAGCATCTGCTCGTCCTTGGCCGGCACGATGCCGCCGACGATCACCTTCACGTCGCCGAGGCCGGCGGCGCGCAGCGCATCCATCAGGCGCGGCACGATGAGGTGGTCGGTGGCCAGCGAGGACAGACCGATCACGTCGGCGTCCTCCTCGGTGGCGAGCTTGACGACGGTGGGGATCTCCTGCCACGGCGGCGTGTAGATCACTTCCATGCCGGCGTCGCGCAGCGTGGCCGCGATGACGCGGCTGCCGCGATCGTGGCCGTCGAAGCCGATCTTGGTGACGATGACCTTCGGGGGGCGTTCACGCATGCTGCGCTTCCTTCAGGAAAGAGATGAACTTGGCGGCCAGCGCGCGCGGCGATTGGCGGCCCTCGGGATCGAACCAGACGCGTGCCCAGTTGAGCGCGCCGAGAAGCATCAGCCGCAGGGTGCGGCGGTCGGTGCCGGCGGGTAAGGGCAGGGCGGCGACGAGCGTGCGGAAGATGTCCTCGTAGCCGGCGCGCAGGCCGCGCAGCCGCTCGGCCGCGTCGGGCACGTCCTCGGGGTGTACGCGGATGAGCACCTGCGCGTAGTCGCTGTTGCGCAGCACGGTCTCGAGGTGGGCGCGGCAGGCCGACTCGAGCTGCTGCCAAGGCGCGTCGCCCGGCGCCACGCCAGCGCGCACCGCCGCCTCGAGCTCGCCGACGCCGGCCTCGTAGACCGCCACCAGCAGCTCCTCCTTCGAAGCGAAGTGGTAGTACACCGAGCCGGGAAGCATCTTGACCGCCAGCGCGATGTCGCGCATCGACGTCGCCGCGTAGCCGCGCTGCGCGAACAGCGCCGCAGCGGCGTCGAGCAGATCGCTCAGGCGGCTGTCGGAACGTGGCGCGCGTGCGCTCTTCAAGGCAGGCATGGAGGCGATGATCGCTTGAAAAACAATCGTTCGTTTGGTTTAATGATGCAGCGCGCGAGGCACTCTCGTCAAGCCCGGGTCGGGCGAGCGCGTTCCGTTATCGGACTTCAGCCGTCGCCGGCGGCGCGCCCCGATCTCTGCACAAAATCCCGCGATGACCCGAACCGACTTCGACTCCCGCCAGATCGAACAGGCCGTGCAGGCCGCCGACCTGCGCGTGCTGCTCATGGTGCTGGTCCACATGACGGGCGATCTGGCGTGGCTCGAGCCGCCGTTCCGCCCGCGGCGCGACGTGAACCTCATTCCGGATCCGACGGCCGGCCTGGTGCCCGAGGCACAGGCCCGCATTCGCGAAGCCGCGGTCGAGGTGCTGCGGCGCGGCGAGCCGCCGGCGATCCCCGACCCGGGCGACGAGCTGATGCAGCGCATGATGTCCGTGTGCCTGGGCGAAAGCGTCGCGGCCGAATACGCGCGGCTCACGCGCGAGGAGATGGCGCTGGTGCCACGCCGAGTGCACTGGGCCCACGCCAAGAGCCTTCCGCCGGGTCGCGACGACCACGTGCTGATCGTCGGCGCGGGGGTCTGCGGCATCGCGCTGGGTGCCAGCCTGGCCGAGCTCGGCGTGCCGTTCACCATCGTCGAGAAGACGACCGAGATCGGCGGCACCTGGAACGTGAACCGCTATCCGGGCTGCGGCGTCGACACGCCGAACCACGCCTATTCGCTGTCGTTCGGGCCGCGCTACCTGTGGCCGCGCTACTTCTCGCGCCGCGAGGACATCCTGACCTACCTGCTGCAGGTGGTCGAGTCCGTCGGCCTGCGCCGGCACATCCGCTTCTCGACGCGGCTGATGAGCGCCCGCTGGGACGACGACGCCCGGCAGTGGGTGTCGCGCCTGCAGGGACCCGAAGGCGAGTCGGAAGTGCGCTCGCGCTTCTTCGTCAGCGCCATCGGACAGCTGAGCGACCCGTCGATACCGCGCATCGAAGGCGCCGCCGACTTCACCGGCGTGCGCTTCCACTCTTCCAAGTGGCCCGAGGGCCTGCAGGTCGACGGCAAGCGCGTCGCGGTGATCGGCACCGGCGCCACCGTGATGCAGTTGCTGCCCGAGATTGCCGACCGGGTGAAGTCGGTGGCCGTGTACCAGCGCTCGCCGCAATGGTCGCGGCCGATCCCGGGCTACTCCGATCCCATCGAGCCCGGCGCGCAGTGGCTGCTGGCCCACGCGCCGTATTACGCGGCCTGGTTCCGCTTCAACATGTTCTGGCGCTACGGCGACGGACTGCTGAAGACCTTGAAGAAGGACCCCGACTGGCCGCATCCCGAGCGCGCGGTGAATGCGGTCAACGATCGGCATCGGCGCGAGATGACGGACTTCATCCTGTCCGAACTCGCCGACCGGCCCGACCTGGTGCCCAAGTGCCTGCCCGACTATCCGCCGTACGGCAAGCGCATCCTGCTGGACAACGGCTGGTTCCGCACGCTGAAGAAGCCGAGCGTCGAACTGGTCACCGACCCGATCCGGCGCATCGCCTCCAACGGCGTGGAGACGGCCGACGGCAAGCGACGCGAGGCTGACATCCTCGTCTACGCCACCGGCTTCAAACTCCACGAGATGGCCGCGCGGCTGAACATCACGGGCGTCGGAGGACGCACGCTCGCCGAGGCCTGGGCCGACGACAACCCCTCGGCCTACCTCGGCCTGACGGTACCCGGCTTTCCCAACTTCTTCGGCATGGTCGGACCCGGCTCGTCACTCGGCCACGGCGGCAGCATCTCGTTCCAGGCCGAGTGCCAGTCGCGCTACATCACCTCATGCCTGGTGCAGATGGCCGAGCGCGGCGTCGACGCCATCGACTTGCGCCCGGAGGTACTCGACGATTTCCTGCGCCGCTTCGACGCGGAGCACGAGACCCTGATCTGGTCGCACCCGGGCATGTCGACCTACTACCGCAACCGGCATGGCCGAGTGTTCACGGTGCTGCCGTGGCGGCTGGTGGACTACTGGGCGATGACCCACGATGCCGACCTCGGCGACTACGACACCAGCCGCGTCGCCGAGGCGGTCAGTTCATGACCGTGCCGCCGTCCACCGCGATCGTCTGGCCGGTGACGAACTTCGCCGCGTCGGAGAGCAGCCAGCACACGGCACCGGAAACATCGGCGGCGTCCAGGTTGCGCGGAATCGCCTGGCCTTCCGCGATGGCCTTCAGGGCGATCTCGTGCCGTGCGCCGAAGAACTGCTTGGTGCCTTCGGTGGCGACGGCAGACGGTGCCACGGCGTTCACGCGGATCGACGCGCGGCCCAGTTCACGCGCCAGGCCGCGCGTCATGCCGATCACGGCGGCCTTGGAGGTGGTGTAGTGCAGCGCGTTGGGCATGCCGTAGAGCGCGGCGAGCGAAGTGATGTTGACGATGCTGCCGCCGCCGGCCGCGCGCATCGCCTCGTGCACCGCCCTGCAGCAGTTCCAGATGCCCTTCACGTTCACCGTCATGGCGGCGTCCCATTCGGCCTCGTCGAGCTGGTCGAAGCGGCCCTTGTGCAGCGTGGCGTAGAGCGCGGCGTTGTTCACCAGGCCGTCGATGCGGCCGAACCGTTCGAGCGTCGCTTTCGCCGTCGCGCTGGCCGACGCCATGTCGGCCACGTCGAGCGGCAGGGCGAGCAGGCGCTCGCGGTGCGGGCCGGCCAGCGCGAGCGTCTCGTCGCAGGCGGTGCGGTCCGCTGCCACGGCGGCGCCGCCGGCGGCCAGGATGTCGAGCACGTAGCGCTGGCCGATGCCGCGCGCGGCGCCGGTGACGATGATGACTTTGTCCGTGAGCATGAAGTGGCCCTCGTTCGTTGCACGCGGGCGATGAACACACGCCCATCCGGCCAGCATAGGGGAAGCAACCGACCATGAACAGGCACACACAGATCGCGCTGATGCGGCGCGTGTTCGCGCACCTGCGCGCCGGCACCACCGACTCGGCCGCCAGTGTCGAGCGCAACGCCGCCGCGGCCTACGCCGGCCACGAGTGGCTGGCGCGCGAGCAGGCGGTGCTCTTCCGGCGTTATCCACTGGCGATGGGGCTCGCCTGCCAGCTGCGCCAACCGGGCGACTTCATGACCCACGACCTGAGCGGGCTGCCGATCCTCATCGTGCGCGGCGAGGACGGGCGCATCGGCGCCTTCGTCAACGCTTGCGCGCACCGCGGCGCGCGTGTCGCCCACGGGTCCGGCAACCGCCGCAAGCTGGCGTGCCCGTACCACGGCTGGACCTACCGGCTCGACGGCAGCCTGCGCGGCATACCCGACGAGCGCAGCTTTCCCGGCGTTGACAAGTGCACGCACGGGCTGCGCCCGCTGCCGGCGGCCGAGCACGACGGGCTGATCTGGGTGGTGCCGGATCCCGAAGCGCCGCCCGCCATCGACATCGCCGCGCATCTCGGTGCCGAGCTCGACGCCGAGCTCGCGTCCTTCGGACTGGCCGGCTACCACCACTACGAGACCCGGCTCATCAACCGGGCGATGAACTGGAAGCTGGCGATCGACACCTTCCTCGAGCCCTACCACCTGGCGGTGTTGCACCGCCAGACGGTCGCGCCGCTGTTCCAGGCCAACCTGTGCCTGTTCGACGCCTTCGGGCCGCATCTGCGCGAGGTGCTGCCGCGCCGCAGCCTGGATGCGCTCGCCGCGCAGCCCGAGGAGCAATGGGACCTGATCGCGCACAACACGCTGGTCTACGTGCTGTTCCCGAACACCGTGTTCGTCGTGCAGGTCGATCACGTCGAGACCTGGCGCGTGTTCCCGGTGCCGGGCCGGCCCGGCGAGTGTGCGATGCACCTCGACTTCTACGCGCCCGATCCGATCGACACCGACAGCGCTCGCGGCCATTGGGCGCGCAACATGGACCTGACGATCCGCACGGTGTGCGAGGAGGATTTCCCGGCCTGCGAGGGCATGCAGTTCGCCTTCAACGCGGGCGCGCGCAGCGACGTCGTCTATGGGTGCAACGAGCCGGCGCTGGCGCACTACCAGCGCAGCGTCCGTGCGGTCGTGGCGGCCGCCTGAGTGCGCCGCGACCGTGTCGGTCCGGCCGATGCCCTCAGACCGGTCAAGACATGAGTTCGCGTTGCGTGCGATCAGCCGAGATGGCGGCCGAGGCACGGCGGCCAGCGACATCAGCGTCAGCACGCCGCCCGTGCACAAGCCGGAGACGTCGACGCGCGTGCTGCTCGTCGCCTTCAGGTACTGCACAGCGCCGCGCACGTCCTGGGCCGCGGCCTCGCCGAACTTCAGGTGGCTCACCAGGTGATGCGCCCCCTCGGCCTCGAGACGGTGAACTTGCCGCGGTGCAGGTCGGGCACGAGCGCGCGGAAGCCGGCGTGCGCGAGGCGGTGGCGACGCCGCGGATCCCCATGGGTGGGTGGGGTGCAGGGCAGCGCTTGCGGCTTCAGGCCCGAGCCTCGGCGCGGCGCTGCAGCAGGAACAGCCCGCAGGCGAGCGCCGGCACGCCGACGGTGACGAACGCGGTGCCGTAAGGCAGGCCGGACTGCAGCAGCACGCCGAAGATCGCCGGCCCGGTGAGCACGCCGGCGAACGTGACGAACAGCGCGGCCGCCGTCGCGGTGCCGACGGCACCGGGCGGCGCGCGGCGGGCCACTTCCGCGAGGTAGACGCCGTTCCAGCCGATCGCGCTGGCACCGAACAGCGCGTACAGCGCGAGCAGCGCGATCGCCGGCCAGGTATGCGCCTGGCTGCTTGCCAGCGCGCACACGCCCATCGCGCAGCCCATCGCGCCCATGACCCGCCGTGCGCTGCCGCGGTCAGCCAGCGCGCCGGCGACGAGCCGCCCGGCGACGCCGGCAGCCTGCGTGAGCGCGAGAACGAAGCCGGCGCGAACGAGGTCGTAGCCGAGTTCGCCCGTCAGGTAGGCGACGAGGTAGGTCCCCAGGCACAGCTGCAACGCAGCGAAGCAGAACGAGCTCCAGGCCAGCGGCCAGCCGGCCTGGTCGGCGTGCGCCAGCCGCGCCGGCGCCGCGAGATCGCCGAGGCCGAGCCGCGTGCCCGGCACGCGGTCGTCGTCGCAGGTCGCGCGCAGGCCCTGGAGCAGCACGGCCAGCAGCACGCAGACAACGCCGAGCGCGAACAGCGCCGGCGGCCAGCCGATGGTCAGCGCCAGCGTCGGCAGGATCGACCCCGACAGCACGGCACCGATCGGCACGCCGGTCTGCTTGATGGAGAAGATCGTCGCCCGGCGATGCGCTGGCGTGAATCGGTCGAGCAGGTGCGAACTCGCCGGATTCAGCGGGCCGTAGCCGGCACCGATGAGAACGGCGCCGAGCGCCACGCCGAGGCGGCTCCCCGAGGCGATCAGCGCCAGGCCCGCGCAGGCGGCGAGCAGGCACAACTGGCACAGCCGGACCGCGCCCCAGCGGCGTACGAGAGCGCCGGCCGCGAGCCCGCTGACCATGCTGCTGCCGTAGACGAGCGAGACGAAGAGCCCGACCCAGGCCACCGGCGCGCCGATATCGGGCGCCGCCTTCGGCGCCAGCACTGGCAGCGCGACGGTGGCGGCCGACATCAGCGATTGCGCGGCCAGCATCGCCGCCAACGGCCGCGCGACGCCGGGCGCGCGGCTCACACCGGGTGGCGCTGCACCAGCTGCCGCGCGATGATGATGCGCTGCATCTCGTTGGTGCCTTCGCCGATGAGCAGCAGCGGCGCGTCGCGGTAGTAGCGCTCGACGTCGAACTCGGGCGAGTAGCCGTAGGCGCCATGGATGCGCATGCACTCGAGCGCGTTGTCCATCGCCGCCTCGGTGGCGAAGTACTTCGCCATGCCGGCTTCCATGTCGCAGCGTTCGCCGCCGTCGTATGCGCGCGCGGCCGACTGCACCAGCAACCGCGCGGCTTCCACGCGCGTGGCCATCTCGCCAAGCTTGAGCTGGATGGCCTGGTGCTCGCAGATCGGCTTGCCGAAGGTCTTGCGCTGCTGCGCGTAGGCCACGGCGTCGTGCAGCGCCGCGGTGGCCACGCCGAGCCCGCGCGCGGCCACGTTGATGCGCCCCAGCTCCAGCCCCGCGAGCACCTGCTGCAGCCCGCTGCCTTCGACGCCGCCGACGAGCCGCGAGGCCGGCACGCGGTAGTCGTCGAAGCGCAGCTCGCAGGTGTCGATGCCGCGGTAGCCGAGCTTCTCGAGCTTGCGCGAGACGACGAAGCCGGGCCCCTTCTCGGCGATGAACAGGCTCATGCCGCGGTGGCGCGGCTCGGCCGCCGGGTCGGTCTTCACCAGCAGCGCGATGCAGTTGCCCTGGCCGCTGTTGGTGATCCAGGTCTTGCTGCCGTTGACGACGTAGTGCTCGCCGTCGCGCACGGCGCGCGTGCGGATCGCCTGCAGGTCGGTGCCGGCGTCGGGCTCGGTCAGGCCGATGCCGCCGCGCAGCTCGCCGGTGGCGAAGCGCGGCAGGAACGCGCGCTTCTGTTCCTCGGTGCCGCTGCGCAGCACGGCGGCGGCCATGATGAGGTGCGAGTTGATGATGCCGGACAGCGACATCCACACCGACGCGATGCGCGCCACCACCGCGGCGTAGGTCGCCGCCGAGAGGCCGAGCCCGCCGTACTCCACCGGGATGATGCAGCCGAACAGGCCCATCTCCTTCATGCGCTCGACGATCGCGCTGGGGTACTCGTCCGCGTGCTCGAGCCGCTTGACGTGCGGCCTGACCTCGACGCGCAGGAAGCGGTCGATCGCGTCGAGGATTGCTTCGTCCTGTTGCAGCTCGTGGTTCATCGAAGAAGCTTTCCGGGTCAGCCGCGCGCGGCAAGGCCGGCCTGCACGTCAAGCGCCGAAACGTCGCGTCCGATCGCCAGCACCCGCTCGCGCACCCGCGCTGCCCGCGCCGGCGAGGCGACAAGCGCCATGTTCCCGTCGTACTTGCGCACCACGTCGGCATTCGTGATCGGGCGCTCCTCGCCGCCGCGGTTGACATGCTCGCGGTGGCGCAGCTCGCGCCCGTCGGCCAGCGTGACGACCACCTCGCCCGAGTAGTACTTCGGGAACGGCGAATCCGCATCCACCTCGTATTCGACCTTGGCTGCGAGCGCGAGCGTGCGCTCGTCGCGCAACGCCGCCTCGTCGAGCTCGGCCAGGCCGAAGCGGCCGCGGATCAGCGCCGTCGCGACGATGTAGGGGATGCTGAACTGCGCGTCGTAGCTGTTCTGCGGGCGCCTCTTCGTGGCTACCGGCTCGCACACGGTCTTCACCACCTCGGCCGGCACGAGCGCGCGCACGCTCGTGATCTGCTCGGCTCGCAGGCCGTGCCGTTCGCGCAGCAGCACCGCCGCATCGGCACAGGCGTGGGTGAAGTGGCAGGCCGGCAGCGGCTTGACGTTGACCTTGGTCAGCTCCCACACCTCGCCCAGGCCGGCGGTGGCAAGAGCCAGGTCGCCGTCGCGTGCGAGCGCGCCGAGGTGGCTGTTGAACAGGCCGAAGCGGCCTTCGTAGACCTGTTTGGGGCCGACGAAGCCGTGGCGCGCCATCGTCGCGGCCGTGAGCCCGGCGCCCGCCGCCCAGCCGGGGTGCATGCGCTTGGTCCATGCGCCGTCCTGCAGGAACTCCATGCTGCCCGAGGCCATCGACAGCGCGATGCCCTGTGCGCAGGCGAGCTGCGCCGCGTTGAGCCCGAGCAGGCGCCCGGCGACCAGCGCACAGGCGAACGCGCCGATCAATCCGGTCGGATGGAAGCCGACCTGGTGGAAGCCGCCCTTGGCCACCGACGCCAACCGCGCGCCGGCCTCCATGCCGGCGACATAGGCCGTGAGCAGCGCCTCGCCGTCGGCACCGGCGAGCGCAGCCGTGCCGAGCGCGCAGGGGAAGGTGCTGGCGGTGGCGTGGATCACGCCCGCGGCGTGCGTGTCGTCGTAGTCGAGCCCGTGCACCAGGATGCCGTTCATCAGCATCGCGTCGCGCGGCGCGAGCCGCGCGGCCAGGCCGATCACCGGCGTGTCGGCGCCGCCCGCCGACAGCTCCTGCATGGCCGACAACGAGCGGTGCGCGAAGTCGTAGTGCGTGGACGCGTGCGCGATGCCCACCGCGTCGAGGATCAGATGCCGTGCCCGTTCGGCGACGGCCGGCGGAATGTCGCCCGGCCGCAGCGCGGCGGCGAAGCCGGCGAGCGTTTCGGCGATGGTCGCCGCGTCATCCTTGCCCATGCGAGTCGTCCTTCACCGGCCTCAGCGAACCCTGTGGCCCCAGTATATCGGCCGAACGGTTGTTAGGCTGCCGCCGCCGCGGCTTCAGCGCTTTCCCTGGAAGGCCGGCCGGCGCTTGTCCTTGCGCGCAAGCATTGCCTCGGCGTAATCGTCGGAGTGGATCAGCATTGCCTGCGCGTAGAGGTTGAACTCCCATTCGGCGTCGAGGCTGGATTGCATGCCGCGACGCAGGCCTTCCTTGATGGCGGCCTGCGCAAGCGGCGGGCCGGCCGCCAGTTCGTGCGCCAGTTCGGTTGCCGCCTCGTCGAGCTGCGCATCGGGCACGCAGCGGTGGACCAGCCCGATGCGTTCGGCCTCCGCACCGCGCACCGTGGTGCCGCGCATCAGCATGTCGGTCGCTCGCCCCAGGCCGATCAGGCGCGGCAACAGGAACATGCCGCCCAGCGGCGCCATCAGTCCGATGTTGACCCAGGTCTCGCAGAAGGCCGCGGACTCGCCGGCGATGCGGAAGTCGCAGGCGATGGCGTACTCGCAACCCGCGCCGACGGCCGGCCCGGCGACGGCGGCGACCGTCGGCTTGCGGCACAGCTTGATGGCCTTCGCGGTGCCCGCGAAGTACGTGTACACCGAGTCGCGGATCTCGAACGGCTTCTTCTGCGTCATGTCGGCCAGGAACTTCAGATCGCCCCCCGAGGTGAACGACCCGCCGGCGCCCGTGATCAGCAGCACGCGCACGTCGTCGTCGCGCTCGAACGCGGCGATGGCGCGCATCGTCTCGTCCAGCATGGGCGGCGTGAGCGCGTTCTTGGCCTCGGGCCGGTTGAAGACGATGCGGCCGATGCGGTCGCGTTTCTCGACGATGACTTCCTGCATGTGTGCTCCTCGGAGGTTGTCCAGCGCGCGTCGATGCGGCGCACCGCCCCAATGTAGTCGGCTACGATGCTGCCAGCACCGACTTCCGCCGACCTGAGGACATCCCATGCAGCGCTTGGCTCTGCCGCTTCGTTCCATGCTTCGTGCCGCCAGCCTGCTGTTGCTCACCGTGTGTGCGGCCGCTGCCACCGCACAGACCTATCCCGACAAACCAGTGAAGCTGATCGTGCCGTACGCCGCCGGCGGCTTCTCCGATGCGCTGGCGCGCCTGGTGGCGCAGCGCTTCACCGAGTCGCTGGGGCAGACCGTGGTCGTCGAGAACAAGCCGGGCGCCAGCACGAACATCGGCTTCGCGGCGGTCGCCAAGTCGCCGCCCGACGGCTACACCCTGGTGTTCGGCACGGGTGCGCCGACGATCAATCCGTTCCTGTTCAGCAAGATGCCGTACGACGCCGAACGCGACTTCGCGCCGATCGGCCGCGTCGCCGACCTGCCGTACGTGCTGTTCGCGCACCCCTCGGTGCCGGCGGCGACGTTCAAGGAGTTGATTGCCTATTGCAAGGCCCATCCCGGCAAGCTGAACATCGGCACGCCCGGCAACGGCACGACCCCGCACCTCGCGGTCAAGCTGCTCGAGGAGGCGGCCGGCATCTCGTTGCAGAGCGTGCACTACAAGGGCAACGGCCCGGCGCTGAACGACTTGCTCGGCGGTCAGATCCAGCTGCTGTTCGACGGGCTCCAGCAGCCGCAGCCGTTCGTGCGCAGCGGCAAGCTGAAGGCGCTTGCGGTCGCGTCGCCGCAGCGCATCCCGAGCCTGCCCGACGCGCCCGCCATCGCCGAGACCTACCCAGGCTACGAGGCAATGACGTGGTACCAACTGCTCGCCCCGGCCGGAACGCCGGCGCCGGTGATCGCCAAGCTCAACGCGGAGCTGCGCAAGTTCATCGATGACCCGGCGCAGCGGGCGCAGCTGCTGGCGCAAGGCGCGGTGCTGCGCGGCGGCACGCCGGCGGAGCTGGCCGAGTACACGAAAGCCGAGACCGCGCGCTGGGGCGCGATCATCAAGAAGAACCGCATTCAACTCGACTGACTGACGGCGGGGCTCGTTGCCGCGCCGTGCCTCTTTACCGACAGGAACATCCGACATGAGTCAAACCGATGACACGCCGGTGGTCGGCGTCGACTTCGACGGCCACGTGGCGCTCGTCGAGATCCGCCGCCCGCCGCACAACTACTTCGACATCCCGATGATTCAGGGCATCGCTGACGCGTTCGAGAGTCTCGACGCCGACGCGAGATGCCGCGCCATCGTGCTGTGCGCGCAGGGCAGCGCGTTCTGCGCCGGCGCCAACTTCGCCAACCGCGACGCGACCCCGCCGCAGAAGAGCCCGCGCGCGGTGAACCCGCTGTACTTCGAAGCAATCCGCCTGGTCTCGTGCGCCAAGCCGGTGGTTGCCGCGGTGCACGGCCCGGCCATCGGCGGCGGCATGGGCTTGGCTCTGGTGGCGGATTTCCGCGTCACCTGCGCCGAGGCACGGTTCTCGGTCAACTTCAACCGGCTTGGCTTCCACCCCGGGTTCGGGCTGTCCTGCACGCTGCCGCGGCTGGTCGGCCAGCAGCAGGCGGGGTTGCTGCTCTACACCGGGCGGCGCATCGGCGGCGAGGAGGCGCTGCGCATCGGCCTGGCCGACGAACTGGCGCCGCAGGACCAGGTGCGCACGCGGGCGATTCAGCTGGCCGCAGAGATCGCCACCTCGTCGCCGATCGCCGTGCAGTCCACACGCGCCACGCTGCGGGCCGGCTTCGTGGAGCAGTTTCGACTGGCGGTCGCGCACGAGAGCATCGAGCAGAACGCCCACTTCAAGACCGAGGATTTCAAGGAGGGCGTGAAGGCGATGGCCGAGCGCCGGCCGCCGCAGTTCCTGGGCCGCTGAGACCAGCCACACGAACCGCCGGCCAGCGTGGCTAGGAAGCCGCGCCCGGTTCGCCGAACAGAACCCGGCCCGCCATCAGCGCATCGATTTCGGCGTCGGCGAAGCCGGCTTCGCGCAGCACCTCGCGGCTGTGCTCGCCGAAGCGCGCCGGGCGCTGGTGCAGCGCCGGGGGCGTGCGGCTCATCCGGATCGGCGAGCCGATGGTGCGAAAGCCGATCGATGCGTCTTCGACGACGAGGCGCTGCGCGGCGACCTGCGGATGCCGCAGCGCTTCGCCCATGGTGAGCACCGGGCCGGCCGGGACGCCGGCCGCGAGCAGCGTCATGGCCATGTCGTTCTTGTCGCGTGTCGCGCACAGCGCATTCACCTCGGCGTCGATCGCATCTTCGTTGCGAAAGCGCTGGCGCACGTCCACGAAGCGCGGGTCGCTGGCCAGCTCCGGGCGCCCGAGCACCTCGCACAGCGCGCGGAATTGCTTGTCGTTGGCACAGGCCAGCAGCAGGTGGCCGTCGCGGCAGCGGTAGACGTTGTACGGCGCGCCGCTCGGGTGGCGGTTGCCGATGCGTGCCGGCTCGCGGCCGGACATGAACCAGTCGGCCGTGAACGGGTGCGTCAGCGTGAACGCCGAGTCGAACAGCGTCACCTCGATCTCCTGGCCGCGCCCGGAGGCATGGCGTTCGTGCAACGCCATGAGGATCGCCGAGGCGGTGTAGAAGCCGGCCAGCATGTCCACGATGGAGGCGCCGGCGCGCATCGGCGCACCCTGCGGCTCGCCCTGCCAGCTCATCAAGCCGCACATCGCCTGGGCCGTCGGGTCCATGCCGATCAGGCCGCCGAGCGGCCCGTCTGCACCGAAGCCGCTGATGTGCGCGACGATGAGGCGCGGAAAGCGCGGCGCGAGCACCGTCTCGTAGTCGAGGCCGAAGCCGCGCATCGTGCCGGGCTTGAAGTTCTCGATCAGGACGTCGGCATCGGCCAGCAGCCGCATCAGCACGTCGACCCCTTCCGGGCGCGACAGGTCGAGCGCGACCGTGCGCTTGTTGCGGTTGACGCTGAAGTAGTGCGACGAGAAGCCGTGCTCGTTCGTCGACGGGCCCATCTTGCGGCTGACCTCGCCGCCGGGCGGCTCGACCTTCACGACATCCGCGCCGTGGTCGCCGAACATCTGCGTGGCCAGCGGGCCGGCGAGCACGTGCGTCAGGTCGACGACCCGCAGGCCGGAGAGCGCGCCGGGGTGGACGGGAGGACTCGGTGTCATCGGATCTCCGGGGCAGGTTGTCCGGGCCGGCGTGCGGCGCGGGCGCCATTGTCGCGGTGACTCGACGCATCGATCCGCGTCACGTCGGCGGGAACTCCGCCCAGGCGCGGCTGCCTTCGCGCAGGTCTTCGCTGGCCCAGGCGCGCGCGATGTCGGCGGCGATCGCCGCGGCATCGAGCCGGCCGCGCGCGATCGCGTTGAGGTGTCGCTTCATCGGCAGCAGCGCCAGCGGCGCGAGGCCAGCCAGGTGGCGCGCATAGGCATCGACCTCGGCGGCCAGCGCCTCGGGCGCGACGCTGCGGTCCAGCCCGCCCACCTGCAGCAGCGCGGCGGCGTCGAGCGTCTCCACGCCGAGCAGCAGCCGCTTGGCTGCCGCCAGGCCGAGCCGCGAGACGAAGCGCTCGAGGCCGCCGCGGTGGTAGTGCAGCCCGAGCCGCGCCGGCGGCACCATCGCCTCGACGGCCGGCGTGCCGATGCGGAAGTCGCACGCCAGCGCGAGATCGACCGCGCCGCCGTACACGCCGCCCTGCAGCGCGGCCACGGTGACGGCACGCGCGTTCTCCATCGCGTCGGCCATCGCCTCGAAGCGGTCGCTCGGCCGCGCGCCGGGCGCGCCGTCGGCCGCGGGGTCGATCGCTCCGATGTGGAAGCCGCCGCAGAAGTGGCGCCCCTGCCCAGCGAGGCACAGCACGCGCACGCGCGGGTCGGCATCGGCCTGCGCGACATGCGCCACGATCGCGGCGAGGTCGGCCGGGTCGAGCCGGTTGGCCACCCGCGGGCGGCGCAGCGTGATGGTGGCGATGGCGCCGCCGCCGTCGACCTCGTCGATCGCCAGCGATGGCGGCGCGCCTGTCGCCTCGGCTCCGGCATCCGTATCGGCATCGGCTCCGGCTCCGGTTCTCACGCGGCACCGCCTTCGGCGGCCAGTCGCTCGATGGCCATCTCGCGCAGCTTGCCGCGCTGGATCTTGTCGCCGTTGGCGCTGTGCGTCACCGGATACGACTCGACGAACCAGACGCGCGCCGGTACCTTGAAGGCCGCCATGCGCGCCTTCACCCACTCGATCACGGCGGCTTCGGTGGGCGCGGCATCGCCGCCGCCTCGGCGCACGACGAAGGCCGCGGCGCGGCGCTGCCCCTGCAGCTCCACGCCGACGATCTGCACCTCGGCGACGCCGGGCAGCTGGCGGATCACCGCCTCGATCTCCACCGGGCTGACGAGGAAGCCGCCGAGGCGGATGGCGTCGCCGGTGCGCGTCTCGAACACGAAGCTGCCGTCGCCGCGCACGCGGCCGATGTCGCCGGTGCGGAAGAAGCCGTCGGGCCGGATCACCTTCGCGGTGGCCTCCGGGTTGTCCAGGTAGCCGACGAAGCGCGTGGGCGAGCGGATCTCGAGCTCGCCGGTCGCGCCCGGTGGCAGCAGCTCGCCCGACTCCACGTCGCGCGCGCGCACCTCGGCCTGCGCGCCGCAGGGCAGGCCGCCGCCGAGCAGCCGTTCGGCCAGCGGCAACTGCGGCGGCTGCAGGGAGAACAGCGCCTGCACCTCGCTCGACCCATACAGGCCGGCCACCGGCCAGCCGCGCGCCAGCGCGCGCTGCGCCAGGTCCTCGTTGAGCACGAAGCCGGCCAGCTTCAGCGTGGGCATCGCGGCGGCCGCCTCGTCGAGCTCGAGCATGTGGCGCAGCATGTCGTCGGTGCCGAACATGTGGGTCAGCGCATGGCGCCGCACCAGCGCCGCCGCGTCGCCGGCGTCGAACGCCTGCATCGGCACCACCGGCACGCCGGCTGCGAGGCTGGCGAGCGCGGCGGTCAGGCCGAAGGTGCCGCAGAACGGCACCGCGCCGAGCGTGCCGTGGCCCGCACCCTCGAAGCCGAGCGCGCGCGCCACGTCGCGCGCGTGCAGCGCCAGGTTGCGTTGCACGTGCACGACGAGCTTGGGGCCCGAGGTCGTGCCCGAGGTCGTGAAGAAGATCAGCGGCGCCTCGGGCGAAGCGAGGTGCGCCGCCTGGTCGTCGGCGGCCGGCAGCGCGTCGGCGTCGAAGGCCACCGCGGGCTTGCCGAGCACGTGCGACGGCCGCGCCGCGCCCGCGTCCAGCACCGCCACGCGTTCGAGCCGCGTGAAGCGCGCGCCGTCCATCGCGTCGAGGATGGTGTCGAAGTCGATGCGCCGGAAGCGGCGCTGGATCACGAGCAGGCGCGCCTGCGAACGCTCGAGCACATGCGCGAGCTCGGCCTCGCGGAAGCGCGTGTTGACCGACATCATCGCCGCGCCGCGGCGGGCGAGCGCGAACAGCAGCGCCAGCCACTCGACGCGGTTCACCAGCCACACCGCGACGCGATCACCCGGGCCGATGCCCTGCTCGGCCAGCCACGCGGCGGTGCGGGCGCAGAGGCCGTCAAAGTCGGCGAAGCTCCAGCGCCGTTCGCCGTCGACCAGCGCGGTGGCCTGAGGGCGCTCCGCCATATGGCGCTCGAGCAGCGAATTCAGTTCCGCCGGGTCGCTCATCAATACAACTCCATCAGGCGCGCGTTGTCGGCCAGATCGGCCGGTGTCGCTTCGCGGATGATCGCGCCGGACTTCATCGCCAGCACGCGGTCGGAGATCTTCAACGCCTCGCGCACGTTCTGCTCGACCAGCAGCACCGACATGCCGGTGGCCTGCTGCAGCGCGCGGATCGGCCGCAGCAGGTCCTGGAACAGCTTGGGCGCCAGGCCGATCGACGGCTCGTCCATCAGCAGGCAGCGCGGCCGCCCGAGCAGCGCGCGGCCGATCGACACCATCTGCTGTTCGCCGCCCGACAGCGTGCCCGCGCGCCGTGCGCCGAACTCGCGCAGCCGCGGCAGCACGTCGTGCACCCAGTCGAGCCGGGCAGGGCGCTCGGCCACCGGCACGGCGGCGGCCCACAGCGCGAGGCGCAGCGTCTCGTCCACGGTGAGGCCGGGGAAGATGCCGCGGCCTTCGGGCACGTAGGCGATGCCGGCCGCGGCCAGCGCCGCCGGTGCCGGCCGCGCCAGCACCCGGCCGTCGAGCAGGACGTCGCCGCGCGCCAGCGGCACGAGGCCGAACAACGCCTTCAGCAGCGTCGTCTTGCCGGCGCCGTTGTGGCCGATCAGGCACAGCACCTCGTTCGGCCGCAGCTCGAGGTCGATGCCGTCGAGCACCGGCCGCCCGCCGTAGCCGGCCGCCAGGCCGCGCGCTGCGAGCAGCGGCGGCGCGTTCGCGGCTTGCGACGGCCCGCTCATGCGGCACGCTCGCCGAAGTAGATGGCCGCAAGCGCCGGGTCGCCCATCACCGCCTGCGGCGTGCCCTCGGCCAGCAGGCGGCCGCGGTCGAGGAAGAGGACGCGGTCCGACAGGTCGGCGACGATGTCGAGGTTGTGCTCGATCAGGCAGACGGTGACGCCGCCACGCACGGCGCCGCGCACCAGCGCGACGAAGCGCTCGTACGAGCCCCGGTCCAGCCCCGACGCCGGCTCGTCGAGCAGCCACAGGCGTGCCCGCGAGGCCATCACGCGCGCCAAGCTGAGGAACTTGCGCTGCGCATACGAGAGATCGACGGCGCGCGCCTGCGCCTGCGCGGCGAGGCCCGTGGCCTCGAGCAGCTGGGCCACGCGTTCGCGCCGCTCCTGCCGCGCCGCGCCGCCCGGCTGCCACAGGCCGGTGGCCGGTTCCATCGCGGTGAGCAGGTTGTCGTGCGCCGTCATCTGCCCGAATAGGCGCAGGTCCTGGAAGCTGCGCGCCACGCCGCGCCGCGCCACCTGCCAGGGCGCGAGACCGAGCAGCGCCTGGCCGTGCAGCGCGATGCTGCCGCCGTCGGGCGCGAGCTCGCCGGTGATCTGGTTGAACAGCGTGGTCTTGCCGGCGCCGTTGGGGCCGACCAGCGTGGTCACGATGCCGGCGGCGAGGTCGAAGCTCACGTCGTCGGTGACGCGCAGGCCGCCGAAGGCCTTGCGCAGGCCGCGCACGCGCAGCGGCGGCTCGACGGGGACCGTGCTCACGACCGCGCCCTGGCGTTGCCGCCGACGAGCCCACCGGGGCGGAAGATCATCAGCAGCACCATCGTCGCGCCGTAGGCGATCTGCTGCACCGCGCTGATCTCGGTGGGCGGCAGGAAGCTCATGAAGCTGAACAGGCTGGGCAGCAGCATCAGCAGCAGGGCGCCGACGAGCGGCCCGAGCAGCGTGCCGGTGCCGCCGATGATCACCATCGCCATCAGCAGCACCGAGGTGTCGAGCGTGAAGCTCTCGACGTTGACGAAGGCGATGTAGTGCGCGTAGAGCACGCCGGCCACCGCGGCGAGCGATGCCGACACGGCGACCGCGAGCGTCTTGATCGCGGCGACGTTCTTGCCGGCGGCCTGCGCCGCCGATTCGCTGTCGCGCAGCGCCTGCAGGCTGCGCCCGAAGGCCGAGCGCAGCAGCAGCGTCGTGGCCGCGATCACCGCGCCGAGGCAGGCGAGGGTCAGCACGAGGAAGTGGGCCGGCGCGGCGACCGCGCGGCCGAACAGCTCGGCCGGCGGGATGCCGGTGACGCCGCCGATGCCGCCGGTGACCGACTTCCATTCCGAGAACACCGTGACGGCGATCACCTGCAGCCCGAGCGAGGCGGCGACGAAGTACTCGCCGCGCACGCGCAGCGCCGGCAGGGCGAGCGCCACCGACACCGCCGCGGCCAGCAGCATCGCCAGCGGCAGGGTGACGAACAGCGATGCCGACAGGTGCAGCGCGACGAACGCCGCGGTGTACGCGCCGACGCCGAAGAACACCGCGTGCGCGATCGAGTAGATGCCCGCGTAGCCCATCACGAAGTTGAGCGTCACCGCGAGCACCGCGTTGATGCCCACCAGCACGCCGAGGTTGATGAGATAGGCAAGCATGGGAGCGGCCGGTCAATGCGCGTGCGCGCGGCCGAAGAAGCCGGTCGGACGCACGAGGATGAAGCCGAGCAGCACGACGAAGGTCACCGCCTCGCTCCACTGCGGCTCGAGCCGCCACAGCGCCAGGTTCTCGGCCATGCCGAGCAGCAGGCCCGCGCAGGCCGCGCCGCGCAGGCTGCCGACGCCGCCGACGATGGTGGCCGCCAGGCTGATCAGCATCACGTGGTTGCCCATCGCCGGGTTCGCGCCCGAGGTGGCCACCGTCAGAGCCGCCGCCGGCACGACGAGCAGCGAACCGAGCGCGAAGGCGAGCGTGGACAGCCTCGCCGGGTGCAGGCCGTAGGCGCGCACGAGCTGGGCGTTCTCGGCCAGCGCGCGCAGCGCCACGCCGCGCTGCGTGGTGCCGAGAAAGTGCTGCAGCAGCCAGAAGCAGACGAGCGCGCAGCCGATGGCGACGCCGGCCAGCGGCGCGACGAAGACGCCGGGCAACACCTCGGCGCTGCGGCTGAGCGGCGTCGACACCGTGACGACGCTGCGGCCGAAGGCGATGCCGACCACGTTCTGCACCACGATCGCGCTGCCCAGCGAGGCGATGAAGAGGGTGAAGAACGATCCCTCGTGGCGGCGGATCGGCGCGTACACCACGCGGTCGAGCAGCACGCCGAACAACACCGCTGCCGCGGCGGCGCCGAGCAGCGCCAGGGACCAGTGTGCGCCGGCGCGAGCGGCGAGCGAGTAGAAGACATAGGCCGCGATCACGAAGGCCGACCCGTGCGCCAGGTGGAACACCCGGGTCGTGCCGAAGATCAGCGAGAAGCCGGCAGCGGTGAGGGCGTAGAGGGCGCCGGTCTGCAGGCCGTTGACGAGCAGCTGGAGCAGCAGCAAGGCGCGGCCGCCGTCACTTCGTGGCCACGACCGCCACCGCCTTGGCCACGCCGCCGGCACCGATCTCGTTGATCTGGATCGGCGCGTTGACGGTGCCGTTGGCCTCGAACGAGACCTTGGCGCCGACCAGGTCGAAACTCCGCGTGGCGGAGCGTTGCGCGAGCAGGTTCTCGCCGGTGACCGGCTTGCCCTGCTTCTGCAGCTCGGCGGCGAGCAGCACGAACACGCGCACGATGTTGTAGTAGTTGATCGTGTAGACGTTGGCCGCCTTGCCGTGCTTGGCCTTGTAGTCGGCGACGAAGCGCTTGGTCACGGCGTCGCCGCCGTCGGTGTCGACCAGCTGGGTGGTGAACAGCGCGCCCTTCGCCTCGGGCAGCGCGAGGATCTCGGGGTTGGAGAAGGCGCCGTAGCTGGCCAGCGTCTGCGTCACGCCGTTGTCGCGCAGCTGCTTGATCGCCGCCACCTGCTGCGCGCCGTAGGAGGCGATGTAGACGAGGTCGGGCCTGGCCTCGCGGATGCGCGCGGCCACGCCGGCGAATTGCTGCGTCGCCACCGGCACCGACAGCGCTGCGACGAGCTCGCCGCCGGCGCCGGGCAGGGCCGCCTCGAACTCCTTGCGGATGCCGTTGCCCAGCGGGTCGTCCACGTACAGCAGCGCGATGCGCTTGAGGTTGCGCTGCTTGACGACATACGGCACGAAGGCGCGCACCTCGAAGTTGGCGAGCGGGATGACGTTCCAGAAGTAGGGCCCCAGTTCCGCCAGGTCCGGCCCGACACCGCCGCCGTTGACGGCGACGACCTTCGCGCGCGCCGCGATCGGCGCGATCGCCTTCGCCACGCCGCTGTAGGAGGACAGCACGAAGGGGACGCTCTCGACGTTGACGAGCTTGTTGATCGCGATCACGCCGTTCTGCGGCGTGCCTTGCGTATCTTCGACCAGCATGCTCAGCTTGCCCTTGAGCACGCGGTCGGCGTTGGCGTGGTCCACCGCGAGCTGCGCGCCGCTGGACATGAGTTCGCCGAAGGTGGCCTGGGTGCCGCTCATGGCGAACAGCGCGCCGATGCGCACGTCCTGGGCGCGCGCCGCTTGCGCCGAAGCGACGAACGCGAACGTCGCCGCGAGTCTTCCGATGACTTGCCACATTGCCGGGTCTCCTGCTGCTGTCGTTGTCGGGAACGGGCGGGCGCCTACTCGACCTTGATGCCCGCCTTACGCACGATCGCGCCGTAGCGCTGGTAGTCGGCCTGGATCGTCTGCTCGAACTCCGTGGGCGAGCTGGCGACGATGTCGAAGCCCATCTCGACCAGCCGTGCGGTCATCGCCGGCTCGCGGAGGATCGCCACGATCTCGCGGTTGAGCATGTCGACCACCGCCTTGGGCGTGCCGGCGGGCGCGAGGTAGCCGACCCAGACCGAATAGTCCACGCCGGACACGCCGAGCTCGGCGAAGGTCGGCATGTCGGGCAGCACCGCGGAGCGCCTGGAGGAAGCCAGGGCGATCGGCCGCAGCGCGCCCGTGCGCACGTGCGGCGCGGCCAGCGGCACGTCGGCCATCGACACCGGCACCTGACCGGCGACAACGTCGGCGATCGCCGGCGCGCTGCCGCGATAGGGCACGTGGACCATGTCGATCCCGGTCGCGGCCTTCACCGACTCGCCGCCCAGGTGCCCGGCGCCGCCGTTGCCCGACGTGGCGAAGCTCAAGCCCCCCGGCTTGCTGCGCGCGAGCGCGAGGAACTCCTGCAGGTTCTTCGCGGGAACCGACGGATGCACGAACACGCCCATCGCGATCGTCGTGGCGTGCACGACAGGGACGAAGTCCTTCACCGGGTCGTACTGCAGCTTGGCATAGACATGGCCGTTGATCGCGTGGCCCGAGTTGACCAGCAGCAGCGTGTAGCCGTCGGCAGGCGCCCGCGCCACCAGCGCCGCGCCGATGCCGCCGGTGCTGCCCGGCTTGTTCTCCACCACCACCGGCTGGCCCCATCGCTCCTGCAGGCGGCGGGCGATGTCGCGGGTCAGCACGTCGGTGCTGCCGCCTGCAGGGATGGGCGCGACGATGCGGATCGGCCGGTTGGGATAGTCCGCCGTTTGCGCGCGGGCCGCCAGCGGCACGATGCACGGCACAAGCAACGCCAGCAGCGCCAGGGAGCGAAGCGATGACCAGGACATGGGATTCTCTCCGGGCGGGCACCTGCGCAGCGGGTGCGGCCCATCGGTGCTACTGCACCGTCAGATTGAGGGACTTGATGAGCGGGCCCCACAGCGCCAGCTCGGCGGCGATCGCCCGCGACATCTCCTGGGGCCCGCCGAAGGCCACGTCGAGGCCCAGCGCCGCGAGGCGCTCGCCGGTGTCCGGCGCGGCGGCGGCCAGCTCCAGTTCGCGCGTCAGCCGCTGCTGCACGGCCGGCAGCAATCCGGGCGGCGCGACCACGCCCATCCAGCCGCGAAACTCGTAGTCGGGCACGGTCTCGGCGATCGCGGGCAGGTCGGGGTACAGCTTGTGGCGCCGGTGCCCCGTCGTCGCCAGCAGGCGCAGCTTGCCGGCGGCCGCCAGCGGCCCGGCACTGTTGGGCGCGTCGAAGACGAACTGCAAGGAGCCGCCCATCAGGTCGTTGATCGCCAGCGCCGTGCCGCGGTAGGGCGCGTGCGTGAGCTTCACGCCGGCCCTGGCCGCGAGCAGCTCGCCGCTCAGGTGGTTGGTCGACCCGATGCCGGCCGAGCCGTAGCTCAGCACGCCCGGCTGCGCGCGCGCTGCCGCGAGCAGATCGGCCAGGCTGCGCCACGGGCTGTCGGCGCGCACCGCCAGCAAGTTGACGTACTCGCAGACCTTGGCCACCGGCGTGAGGTCCTTGAGCGGGTCGTAGCCCACGTTCTTGTACAGGCTCGGCCCGATGCTCAGCGACGCCGTGTGCGCGAAGCCGATCGCATAGCCGTCGGGCGCCATCTTCGAAAGCCGCGCGATGCCCAGCGTGCTGCCGGCACCGGGCACGTTCTCGACGATCACGGTCTGGCCGAGCTGCGCCTGCAGCCGGCTGGCGAACAGGCGCGTCACGCTGTCGGCCGGCCCCCCGGGGGCGAAGCCGACGATGAAGCGCACCGGGCGCGAAGGATAGGCAGCGTCCTGCGCGGCCGCGCGCCAGGGCAGCAGTGCGGCGCCAATGCCGCCGAGCAGACAGTCGCGGCGCGAGCGGTTCATCGTGTGCACTCCTCGAAAGCCCTCAATACGAACGCGGCAGCCCCATCACGTGTTCGGCGATGTAGTTCAGCACCATCTCGCGGTTCAGCGGCGCGGTGCGCAGCAGCCGCACCAGGCCGTAGAGGTCGTAGATGCCGTACTCCTTCGTGAAGCCGTTGCCGCCGTGGGTCTGGATCGCGGCGTCCACGGCGTGGATGCCGGCCTCCGCGGCGGCGTACTTGGCGATGTTCGCGAACTCGCCCGCCGGCTGCCCCTGGTCGAAGGCCCAGGCGGCCTTCAGCGCCATCAGCGAGGCCATCTCGATCTCGCTCCGCGCGATGGCCAGCGGATGCTGAACGCCCTGGTAGGCGCCGATCGGCGTCTTGTTGAAGAGCTTGCGGTCGTTGGCATAGGCCACCGCCTTCTTCAGCGCGAAGCGCCCGATGCCCGTGCACAGGCCCGACAGGATGATGCGCTCCGGGTTGAGCGTGTCGAACAGGATCGAGAAGCCCTTGCCGACCTCGCCGAGCACGTCGTCCTCGGTCAGCGTCACGTCGTCGAAGAACACCTGCCACTGCGTCTCGGGCACCGGGAAGGCCACCGGGATCAGCGTCTTGCTGATGCCCTTCTTCTTCATGTCGACCATGAAGATGGTGAAGCCGTCGGTCTTCTTCTTCACATCGGCGCGCGGCGTGGTGCGCGTCACCACCATCGCGTAGTCGGCATGGTTGGCGTCGGTGATGAAGACCTTCTGGCCGGTGAGCCGGAAGCCGCCCTTGCCGTCGGTCTTGGCGAGGGTGGTGATCTCCATCGAGTTGGAGCCGGCGTTCGGCTCGGTGATGGCGAAGCAGAACCGGATTTCGCCGGCGCAGCCGCCCGGCAGCAGCCGGCGCTTCATGGCCTCGCTGGCGTGCTTGGCCATCAGGCCCATCGTCATCGTCGGGCCGACCACCAGGTTCAGCAGCGGGATGCCGTTGTTCGCGAGGCCTTCCATGAACAGCAGCATCTCGGTCATGCCCTGGCCGGCGCCGCCATAGGCTTCGGGCACCATGATGCCGAGAAAGCCGTCGTCGGTGATCTGCTTGTACAGCTCGGCCGGCCGCTCGCTCTTCTCGGCGTACTTCTTCCAGTAGGCGTGGTCGAAGCGCTGCGACGCGCGGTCGCCGTACTCGTAGACCATGCGCTGTTCCTGCGTCAGGGCGAAATCCATGCGAGCTCCTGCAGTGGCTGTGGATGGGGCCAAGCTTCAGCGGTTGGCCGAGGGGAATTTCGGCGCGCGCTTCTCTTTCACCGCGGCCACGCCTTCGGGCGCGTCCTCGCCGAGGAAGCACAGCATCTCCATCGCCAGCGAGCTTTCGAAGATCGGCCGCGCCATGTTCATCCAGCCGTTCAGCGAACGCTTGGTGAAGCGGATGGCCTGCTGGCTGCCGGCGGCCAGCTTGTCGGCCACCTCCATCGCCTTGTCCATCAGCTGGGCGCGCGGCACGCACAGGCTCACGAGGCCGATGCGCTCGGCCTCCTTGCCCGAGACGAACTCGGCCGTCAGCAGGTAGTACTTGGCCTTGGCCATGCCGCACAGCAGCGGCCAGCAGATCGCGGCATGGTCGCCCGCGGCGACGCCGAGCTTGACGTGGCCGTCGGTGATCTTCGCCTCCTCGGCCATGATGCTGATGTCGGCCATCATCGCCACCGCGAGGCCCGCGCCGACGGCCACGCCGTTGATCGCGGAGATGACCGGCTTCTCGCAGGCCATGACGTTGTAGACGATGTCGGAGGCCTCCGTCATCACGTTGTTGATGGTCTGCGCGTTGCCGACCATGCCGGTGATCCAGGAGAGGTCGCCGCCGGCCGAGAAGGCCTTGTCACCGGCGCCCGTGATCACCGCCACCTTGGTCTTCGGGTCGTCGTTGACGACGCCCCAGATCTTCGTCAGCTCCCAGTGCAGCCGCGCATTGGTCGCGTTCATCACCTCGGGGCGGTTGATGGTGATGAGCAACACGCCGTTGGGCTTGGAGTCGAACTTGAGGAACTGGAAGTCGGAGTAGTTCATGGCAATCCTTTGGGTAAGAAGTTCAGACGGGGTCCCAGCTGAAGACGATGTTGGAGCTCTCGAGCGGGAAGAAGTTGGGCTTCATCGCCGGCAGCACGCGCTCGGCGATGGTCTCAGGCGTCCAGCCTTCGGCGGTGTGCATGCCGCGCACCGGCCGCGACTGGCTCATCAGGAAGATCTCGTTGCCGCGCACGGCGAAGATCTGTGCCGTGACGTCGGCCGCCGCGTCGCTGGCAAGGAAGGCGGCCACCGGCGCGATCTGCGCGGTGTCGAGCTTCTTGAGCTTCTCGACACGCGCCTGCTGCTCGGGCGTCTCGGTCGGGATCGAGCCGATCATGCGGCTCCACGCGAACGGCGAGATGCAGTTCGAGCGCACGTTGTAGCGCTTCATGTCGCCGGCGATCGAGCGCGACAGCGCCACGATGCCTAGCTTAGCCGCGCCGTAGTTGGCCTGGCCGAGGTTGCCGATCAGGCCCGAGGTGGAGGTCATGTGCACGTAGGCGCCGGAGTTCTGAGCCTTGAAGTGCGTGGCGGCCGCGCGCGAGACGTAGAAGCAGCCGTTCAGGTGCACGTCGATGACGGCCTTCCACTCCTCGAGCGACATCGCGAAGAAGAAGCGGTCGCGCAGGATGCCGGCGTTGTTGACGACGACGTCGATGCGGCCAAAGTGGTCGAGCGCGCACTGCACGATGCGGTGCGCCGAGTCCCACTCGGAGACGCTGTCGGTGGACAGTGCCGCCGCGCCGCCGGCAGCCTTGATCTCGTCGACGACCTGCTGGCCGGGGCTGGCGTCGCTGCCTTCGCCGCTGACCGAGGCGCCGATGTCGTTGACGACCACCTTGGCGCCCTGCGCGGCCATCAGCAGCGCCATGTCGCGCCCGATCCCCCGGCCCGAGCCGGTGACGATGGCGACCTTGCCTTGCAGCATCGTGCCCTTGTTCATGTCGATTGCTCCTGGTTGAAAGACTGCCGCGCTCGGCTCACGACGACGGCAGCCGCAGCACGCTGGTCGCGAGAATGTTGCGCTGGATCTCGTTGCTGCCGCCGTAGATCGGCGCAGGCCGCGCGTTGTAGAAGGTGGTGAGCGCGTCGATGCGGGCGCCGTCGATCTCGATGTCGCCGGGCACCGCGCCGCTGGCGCCGGCGATCTCGACCAGCAGGTCGGCCAGCTTCGAATAGGTCTCGGTGGCGAAGATCTTCAGCATCGACACGTCGGGCCCCAGCGCCTCGCCGCGCTTGACCTGCTCGACGAAGCGCGCGTACAGCGTGCCCAGGTCGGCCACGTCCAGCTCGAGCCGGGTGCAGCGGTCGACGAACACCGGGTCGTCGGCGATGCCGAGCTTGGCGGCGGCGGCCCGCACGCGCCCGAGCGCGTACTGGCTCTGCTTGGGGCTGCCGAGGAAGATGCGCTCGAAGCCGAGCAGCGCCTTGGCAATCGTCCAGCCCTCGTTGAGCCCGCCGACGATGGCCGAGCGCGGCACACGCACGTTGTCGAAGAAGACTTCGCAGAAGTCCTCGCCGCCGGCGATGTTGCGGATCGGCCGGATCGTGATGCCGGGGCTCTTCATGTCGGCGAGCAGGAAGCTGATGCCCTCCTGCTTCTTGGCCGTCTTGTCGGTGCGCACCAGCAGGAAGATGTGGGTCGCGTCCTGCGCCAGCGTGGTCCAGATCTTCTGGCCGTTGACCACGAAGTCGTCGCCGTCGGCGACGGCCTCGGTGCGCAGGCTCGCGAGGTCGGAGCCGGAGTTCGGCTCCGAGTAGCCCTGGCACCAGATGTGTTCGCACGACAGGATGCGCGGCAGGTAGCTCGCGCGCTGCGCATCGCTGCCGTGCTGGATGAGCAGCGGGCCGACCATCACCACGCCCTGGTCGGGCGCACGCGCGACGCCGTGGCGCTCGAACTCCTCGAAGTAGGCGATCAGCTTGTCCGGCGCGAGGCCCATGCCGCCGTGCTGCACCGGCCATGCCGGCGCGAGCCAGCCCTGCGCCGCGAGCACGCGCGTCCAGTCGCGGATCTCGGCCCAGCGCTGGCGGCGCTTGGGGTAGCGCAGCGCCTCGGGGTAGTCCTGCTCCAGGAACCGACGCAGGCGGGCCCGGAAATCTTCGGTGGACAGCGCGTTCCAGTCGGTCGCCGTCATGCGGCGGCTCCTTCGCCCGCGCGGCGGGAGAGCAGGGCGTAGCGGCGCCGCTGCGCCGCCCCGTTGCCGAGCCAGGCCGACAGCACCAGCGCGCGCTGGAGGTACAGGCCCAGGTCGTGCTCATCGGTGAAGCCGATGGCGCCGTGCAGCTGCACCGACTCCTTGGCGATCGTGAGGGCAGCGTCGGAGCCGCGCGCCTTGGCACGCGCGGCCAGCAGCGCCCGCGCCGTGCCGTCGGCCCCGGCATCGAGGGCGGCCAGCGCCTCGGCCACCACGGCCGCGGCGAGCTGCTGCTGGATGTGCATGTCCACCGCGCGGTGCTGCAGGCTCTGGAAGCTGCCGATCGCCTTGCCGAACTGCTTGCGCGTGCGCAGGTAGTCCAGCGTCATCTCCACCATGCAGCAGGCGAGGGCGCAGAGTTCGGCAGCCGCCAGTACCACGGCCTCGTCGTGTGCGCGCGCCAGCGCCTGCTGGGCTTGCTTGCCGCTGGCGAGCAGGTGCTCCGGCGCCACGCCGGCCCGGTCTAGATGCAGCCGGGCCGAGCAAGTGCCATCGGCCAGCGTGACGGGCTCGCAGCGAAGGCCTGGCGTCGAGGCCGGCAGCCAGACCAGGGCCAGCCCGTCGACTGAGGACGCGGTGACGATGTAGCCGCTTGCCGCGCAACCCGGCCGCACGTGTTGCTTGCCGCCGCTCAGGCTCAGCAGGCCCTGGCCGCGCGCGCACACTGTCGCCGGATCGGAAAGTTCGCCGTTCTTGCCGAAGGCGCCTTCGCCGGTGGCGTCCTCCTGCCACGCGACGGCGGGCAGGCTGCTCCCGGCGGCCAGCTCGGCCAGCAGGCGGCGCGCGAGTTCACTGCCTCCGCAGCCCTCGAGCAGCCGCCCCGCGAAGGCGACGACCGGCAGCAGCGGCTCGGGCGCTGCCTGCGCGGCCAGCGCGCCGGCCACCTCGGCCATCTCGGCGAGCCCCTGGCCGTAGCCGCCGGCCGTTTCGGGCGCCAGCAGCCCGGTCCAGCCCTGGCCGGCAAGCGCCGACCAGAAGGCCAGGTCGAAGCCGGGGGCCTTGCCGCGCAGCGCGCGTGCGCGAGAAGTGGGCGACTCCTTGGCGGCGAAGCTGGCCGCGCTGGAACGCAGCAGCTCGAGCTGCTGGCGGTGCTCGTCCGCAACGGCGGCGGCGGTTTCACTCATCGAGATTCGGGCCGGACGGGTTCGCGGGCATCAATACGACTTGGGCAGACCCAGCACCTTCTCGGCGATGAAGCACAGGATCAGCTGCGGGCTGATCGGCGCGACGCGCGGGATCAGCATCTCGCGCAGGTAGCGCTCGACCTGGTACTCCTTCGCGTAGCCGAAGCCGCCGAGCGTGGCCATCGCGCGCTGGCAGGCGGCGAAGCCGGCCTCGGCGGCCATGTACTTGGCCGCGTTCGCGTCGGCGCCGCAGTCCTTCTTCTGGTCGTACTTCCAGGCCGCGCGCATCGCCATCAGCCAGGCCGCCTCGAGTTCCATCCACGACTGCGCGAGCGGATGCTGGATCGACTGGTTCTGGCCGATCGGGCGGTCGAAGACGATGCGCTCCTTCGCATACTTGGCCGCGCGTTCGAGGGCCACCTGCCCGAGGCCGACGGACTCGCCGGCGATCAGGATGCGCTCGGGGTTCATGCCGTGCAGGATGTACTCGAAGCCGCGGCCTTCCTCGCCGATGCGGTCTTCCAGCGGCACCTTCAGCCCGTCGATGAAGAGCTGGTTCGAGTCGACCGCCTTGCGGCCCATCTTGTCGATCTCGCGCACCTCGACGAACTCGCGGTCGAGGTCGGTGTAGAACAGGCTCAGGCCGAGTGTCGCCTTGGGGCATTGCTCCACCGGCGTCGTGCGCGCCAGGATCAGCATCTTGTTGGCGACTTGCGCGGTGGAGATCCATACCTTCTGGCCCGACAGCACGTAGTGGTCGCCGGTGCGTTCGGCGCGCGTCTTCAGCTTCGTGGTGTTCAAGCCCGTGTTGGGCTCGGTGACGGCGAAGCAGGCCTTCTCCTTGCCCGCGATCAGCGGCGGCAGCATGCGGCGCTTCTGCGCGTCGTTGCCGAACACCACCACCGGCTGCAGGCCGAAGATGTTCATGTGCACCGACGAGCAGCCGGAAAGCCCCGCGCCCGAGCGCGAGATCGCGGTCATCATCACCGTGGCCTCGGTGATGCACATGCCGCTGCCGCCATACTCCTGCGGCATGCAGATGCCGAGCCAGCCGCCCGCGGCCAACGCATCGTAGAAGTCGAACGGAAAACCGCCTTCGCGGTCGCGTGCCAGCCAGTAGTCGTCGCCGAACCTCGCGCAGACCTTGCCGATCGCTTCGCGGATCGATTCGTGTTCCCGGTCGTCGGTGAAATCCATGGTGGGTGTCAGATCAAAAGGTCATGGCGAGACGGGTGCCCTGGTCGATTGCTCGCAGGGCGTCGAGTTCGGCCGCGAGATCGGCGCCGCCGATCACGACCGGTGCGACGCCGAGGTCGCGCAGCTGCGCGGCGAGCGCGTTCTCCGATTCCTGCCCGGCGCAGACGACCACCGTGTCCACTTCGAGCAGCTGCAGCTCGCCCTTGATGCGCAGGTGCAGGCCGGCATCGTCGATGCGTTCGTAGGTGCAGCCCGACAAGGTCTGCAGGCCGCGCTGTTCGAGCCGGGCACGCAACGCCCAACCGGTGGACAGGCCGAGCGTGCGCCCCGGCTTCTCGGGCTTGCGCTGCAGCAGGGTGACGGTGCGCAGCGGACGCGGCGCGACCGGCTGGGCCAAGCCGCCGGGTGCCTCGGCGGAAGTCGAAACGCCCCACTCGCGGAAGAAGCCGCCGACTTCGCCGATGGCCGCATGGCCGTTGTGCTGGGCCGGCTCGGACTCCTCGTGCAGCAGGTACTCCGCCACGTCGAAGCCGATGCCGCCGGCGCCGATCACCGCCACGCGGCGACCGGCCTTCCTGCGGCCCGCAAGAAGGTCGGCGTAGCCGATCACCTTCGGATGGTCGAGCCCAGGGATGTCCGGCACGCGCGGGCGCACGCCGGTCGCGACGACGACATGGTCGTAGTCGCCGCGCGCCAGCTCGTCCGCCGCGGGCCGCCGGTTCAACCGCACCGCCACGCCGCCGTCGGCCACACCGGCGCGGAAGTAGCGCAGCATTTCATTGAACTCCTCCTTGCCGGGCACGGCGCGGGCTAGGTTGAGCTGGCCGCCGATCTCGCCGCCCGCCTCGAACAGCTCGACCGCGTGGCCGCGCTGCGCCGCCGTCACCGCGCAAGCCAGGCCGGCCGCGCCGGCACCGACCACCGCGACGCGGCGGCGCCCCCGGCTGGGCGGCATCTCGTCGAACTCGAGTTCGCGCCCGGCGCGCGGGTTCACGAGGCAGGAGGTCGGCTGCGAAGTGAAGATGAAGTCCAGGCAGGCCTGGTTGCAGGCGATGCAGGTGTTGATCGCATCGGGCCGGCCGGCGGCCGCCTTGTTGACGAACGCGGCGTCGGCGAGGAAGGGGCGCGCCATCGACACCATGTCGGCGTCGCCCGAGGCGATGATCTCTTCGGCGACCTCGGGCGTGTTGATGCGGTTGGAAAGGATGAGCGGAATCTTCAGCGCCTGCTTGATGCGCGCCGCGGCGAAGCGGAACGCCGCGCGCGGCACCATGTAAGCGATGGTCGGGATGCGCGCCTCGTGCCAGCCGAAGCCGGTGTTGATCACGTCCGCCCCGGCGGCCTCGACGGAGCGCGCCAGCGCGATCACCTCGTCGGCGGGGGCGCCGCCTTCGACGAGATCGAGCGCGGAGATGCGGTACATGATCAGCGCCGCGGGGCCGAGGCGCTCGCGCGTGCGGCGCACGGCCTCCACGGCAACGCGGTGGCGGTTCTCGACGCTGCCGCCGAACTCGTCGGTGCGGTTGTTGCAGCGCAAGGCAGCGAACTGGTTCAGGAAGTAGCCTTCCGAGCCCATGATCTCGACGCCGTCGAAGCCCGCACGCATCGCCAGTTCCGCGCAGCGGGCGTAGTCGTCGATCGTCTGCCAGACCTCGGCCGTCTCGAGCGGGCGCGGCACGCGGCGGTTGATCGGCGAGGGGATGTTCGAGGCGCCCACCAGCGCGGGCGTCTTGCCGTAGCGGCCGGTGTGCAGCACCTGCAGCAGGATCTTCCCGCCGGCGGCGTGCACGGCCTGCGGGATCGGCCGCAGCGCGTCGGCCTCGGCTTCGGAGACGAGGATCGGGCCGTGCTCGTCGAGCTTGGCTGCCTCGTTCATCGCGAAGCCGCCGGTGACCATCAGCCCGGCGCCGCCGCGCGCCCGTTCGGCGTAGAACGCGGAGAGCCGCTCGGTGCTGCGGTCCAGCCGCTCGATGCCGGTGTGCATCGAGCCCATCAGCGTGCGGTTGCGCAGCGTGTGCGCACCCAAGCGCAGAGGAGCGAGCAGCGAGGGAAAGGAAGGACGTGCGGGCATGGTGGCGCCCCGAACAGGGGCTAACTAACGTATGTTCGATGAGGATGATATAGTGCCCGCAGGAGCTTCGCCACGCCGAAGCCCGAGGGAATTCCCCAGCGGTTGGCGCTGCGGGCCGCCCGCGCAACCAACCCACGATCGACCGATGCCGACCGACGATTCAAGGCCCGCGGCGCTGGCCGAGGCCTACCTGAGACCGGGCCGCTTCATCGACAGTGATCACCCCGCGGTACGTGCGTTCGCGCGGCAGCATGCCGACCCCCGAATGCCGCCGCGTGACATCGCAGTGTTGCTGTACTACGCCGTGCGCGACGGATTCCGCTACGACCCATACCAGTTCGACATGTCCGAATCGGGGCTGAAGGCGAGCCGCGTCGTCGAGAACGGCTTCGGCTTCTGCGTGCCGAAGGCCGCCTTGCTCGCGGCGGCGGCGCGCGCGAGCGGGGTGCCCGCACGGCTCGGCTTCGCCGACGTGCGCAACCACCTCACGAGCCAGCGGCTGCGCGACATGATGAAGACCGACCTGTTCGTCTTCCACGGCTACGCCGAACTGCTGATCGACGGCGCTTGGCGCAAGGCGACGCCGGCGTTCAACCTTGCCCTGTGCGAGAAGGCCCAGGTCAAGCCGCTCGAATTTGACGGCGATGGCGACTCCATCTTCCACGAGTTCGACGCCCTGGGCCGCCGCCACATGGAGTACGTCAACGATCGCGGCAGTTTCGCCGACGTGCCGCGCGAGGAGATGCTGGCGGTGTTTCACGAGGTGTACCCGAACTATCGCGACTGGATTCAGGAGTCCGCCGCCGGCGACTTCGAGCGCGAGGTCGACACGGGCGCGGCCACGTGACCGCCGGCGCTGCCCTGCAGCGACAGGAGTTTCCCGGCTTCGCCGGCGGGGCCTGGGTGGCCGACGTCGGCGGGCCGCCGTCCGCACCGACTGTGCTGCTGCTCCATGGAGGCGGGCAGACCCGTCATGCCTGGGGCGGCACCGCGCTGGCGCTGGCCCGCGCCGGCTGGCGGGCGGTGGCACTGGACCTACCGGGCCACGGCGATTCGGCCTGGCCCCCCGATGGTGACTATCGCATCGAGACACTGGCGCGCGAGATGGCTCGCTTCGCGTGCGCGCTGGGGCAGCCGCTGGCGCTGGTCGGCGCCTCGCTCGGCGGCATGATCAGCATGGCCATGGTCGCGCGCGACGATGCGCCGCCCGTGGCCGCGATCGCGTTGGTGGACATTGCTCCGCGCATCGAAGCGGTGGGTGTGGACCGCATCGTCGACTTCATGCGCGCGCACCCGGACGGCTTCGCGACGCTGGAGGATGCCGCGCGCCACATCGCCCAGTACCGCGGCCGTCCCGTCGTGGCCAACCCGCGCGGGCTGGGCAAGAACCTGCGCCGCGCCGCCAACGGCCGTTGGCACTGGCACTGGGATCCGCGGCTGATGAACGACGACAACCACAGCCACCGCAACGATCCGGCCTACTTCGAGCGTGCACTCGCCGGCTATGCCGGCGAGTTGATGCTCATCCGCGGCGCGCGCAGCGACGTGATCAGCGAGGCCGGCGCTGAGCGCTTCCGCCAGACCTTCCCGCGCGCACGCTTCGCCAACCTCGCGGGGGCTGGTCACATGGTCGCGGGCGACGCCAACGACGTGTTCAGCCGCACCGTGATCGAGTTTCTCGCCGCCGTGATGCCCGCCTCGCGGCCCACCAGCGGCCACAGCCAGCCGGGAGAACCCACGCGATGAGTCTGCGATCCTTCACCTTGCACGACCTGATCGAGCGCAACGCGGCGCAGCACGGCGCACGCACCGCCTTCGTCGCCGACGGCGAACGCGTCAGCCACGCGGAGTTCGCGGCGCGCGGCGCGCAGCTCGCTGCCGGCCTGGCGGCCGCCGGCGTCGGCCGCGGCGACCGCGTCGCGGTGCTGGCCCACAACGGGCTGGCCTTCGTCGACCTCCTGGCCGCCGCCGCACGCCTCGGGGCGATCCTCGTCCCCATCAACTGGCGACTGTCGGCCGAGGAGGTGGCGCATGTGCTGGCGGACACCACGCCGCGGCTGCTCGTCGCCGCGCCGGAGTTCCACGCGCTGCTGGCCGCGGCCGATCTGGCTGCAGTGCAGCGCATGACGACCGCCCCCGACGCCACCGCGCCGTGGCAGCCGCTGGCATCGCTCTACCGCGACGAAGCCCCAGTGCCCGCCGCGCCGGTCGACGACGATGCCGGCCTCGCGGTCGTGCACACCGCCGCCGTGGGCGGGCGGGCACGTGGCGCCCTGCTGACGCACCGCGGTCTGCTCGCGGCCGCGCACAAGCAGGTCCATGCCTGGGGCTTGACGGCCGACGACGTTCAGGCCGGCGTGCTTCCGCTGTTCCACCTCGCCGGCATCGGCATGACGCTGGCGCTGCTGGCCGCGGGCGGGGCGTCGCTGCTGATGGCGCGCTTCGACCCCAAGGCCCTGGTGGAGGCCTCCGACGTGCACGGTGCCAGCGTGTTGGGTTCGTTCCCGCCGATGCTGAGCAGCGTGCTCGATGCGGCGGCGGCGGCGGGCTCCCCGCTGCGCTCGTTGCGCGTCGTCAGCGGCATCGACTCGCCGCAGACGCTCGAGCGTTTCGCGTCGGCATGCCCGCACGCCGATTTCTGGGTTGCCTATGGCCAGACCGAGACCTCGGGTTCGGTGACCATGGGCCGCTGGCGCGACCGCCCCGGCAGCGCCGGCCGGCCGGTGGAGCAGCATGTCGTCCTGCTGGTCGACGACGAGGACCGCCCGGTGGCGGCCGGCGCCACGGGAGAAATCGTCGTGCGCGGGCCGATGGTGTTCGCCGGCTACTGGGGGCTCGAGGACGACAATGCCTTCACCTTCCGCGGCGGCTGGCACCACACCGGTGACATGGGCCGCTTCGACGACGAAGGCTTCCTCTGGTACGCGGGCCGCTCGCCCGCCAAGGAACTCATCAAGCCCGGCGGCGAGAACGTCTACCCGGCGGAGGTGGAGCGCGCGCTGCGCGAGCACCCCGAAGTGCGCGAAGCCGTGGTCTTCGGCGTGTCGGACGCACAGTGGGGCGAGGCGGTGAAAGCGGTCTGCGTGCGCACGCCCGGCTCGCAGCTCGTCGCCGAGTCGCTGATCGAGTTTGTCGGCCAGCGCATCGCACGGTACAAGAAGCCCAAGCACGTGGTGTTCGTCGAGGCGCTGCCCGTGTCGGCGGCCGGAGCGCCCGATCGCGCGGCGGTGAAGGCGGCCCACGGCGGATGAGCGGCTGATATGCGGCTGATGAGCGACGGCTGGTGAGTGGCTTCTGCCGGCGGCGCCGTTGCTGCCCGCCAGCCCGGCTCAGCCGGGTGTGCTCAGGCCGCCGTTGACGCTCAGCGTCTGGCCGGTGATCGCGTCCGACTCGGGCCCTGCGAAGAACGCCGCTGCGTGGGCGATGTCGGCGCAATGCACCGGAAACAGCATGCGCCTTTTCAGGTTCTGCAGCATGCCGTCGTGGTGGCCGGCCAGGGCCGGCGACGCGCCGCCCCAGCGCGGCTCGGCGTCGGCGATGTAGCTCATTGCGACGGCATTGATGCGGATGCCGTCGCGGCCGAGTTCGCGCGCCAGCACGCGGCACATCTGCATCATGCCGCCGGTGGCGCCGCCGATGAACGACTCGCCCACCGTGGCCACCCGGCCCGCGTCGGTGCCGATGGCCACGATTTTGCCGCGCTTGCGCGTACGCATCGCCGCAGCGGCGGCCTGGATCACGTGCGCGCGGCTCAGCCAGTGCGAGCGGATGTAGGCGTCGAAGTCCTCGCCTTGCATGTCGAGAAACAGCTTGAAGGCCAGCGAGTCGCTGCTGGCCCCCGCGCCGCTTGCCGCGAGCACGTCCAGGCGACCGTGGCGTTGAACGATGCGCCCGACCATCGCGTGCACCGCGGCGCGGTCGCCGAGGTCGGCAGCCTCGAATTCGGCGCTGCCGCCGGCCGCGGCGATCTCCTGCGCCACCGCCAGCCCTGCCTCGGCGTTGCGGCCGTTGACCACCACGTGCGCGCCGCGGCGCGCCAGTTCGAGCGCGATCGCGCGGCCGATGTAGGCCGTGGCCCCGGTCACCAGTGCGATCGACGATTGCAGCGAAGGCGAGTTGCCCATACGATTGAATCTAACATGCGTTTGGTAGACTATTCTGCAGGAGAAGCGATCGGATGGGCAATCGTGAGGCGGTGATCGTGGGGGTGGCGGACCTGCCGCTGAAGGATGGCAAGGTCGTGCAGCCGATGTCTGTTCTGCAGGCGCAGGCGCTCTGCGCGCGCGATGCCCTGGCCGACGCCGGCATCCCCATGCGAGAGGTCGATGGTCTGCTGACCGCCGGCCTGTGGGGCGTGCCGGGACCAGGCCAACTGGCGACCGTGACGCTGTCGGAATACCTCGGTATCGTGCCGCGCTTCGTTGACGGCACGAACATCGGCGGCTCGGCGTTCGAGGCGCATGTCGCGCACGCCGCCACCGCCATCGAAGCCGGCCGCTGCGAGGTGGCGCTGATCACCTACGGCAGCCTGCAGCGCAGCGAAGCGAGCCGCAATCTGGCCGGCCGGCCGTCGGTGCTGACCATGCAGTACGAAACACCCTGGGGCATGCCCACGCCGGTCGGCGGCTACGCACTCGCGGCGATGCGCCACATGCACGAGTACGGCACCACCCCGCGGCAGCTCGCCGAAATCGCCGTTGCCACGCGCAAATGGGCGGCGCTGAACCCGGCGGCGACGATGCGCGGCCCGCTGTCGATCGACGATGTGCTCGCCAGCCCGATGATCTCGGACCCGCTGCACCTGCTCGACGCCTGTCTGGTCACCGACGGCGGCGGTGCCGTGGTGATGACCACCGCCGAA
>Ga0268299_1001472_pt1 | contig 40689 bp, 39 predicted proteins | sample NOBtaG_FD_193484 | JGI IMG/M metagenome (GOLD analysis project Ga0268299, IMG submission 193484) | Activated sludge microbial communities from bioreactor in Nijmegen, Gelderland, Netherland - NOB reactor | ecosystem: Engineered > Bioreactor > Aerobic > Activated sludge | place: Netherlands... | reverse complement strand
GGTTGCAGCTGGTCGTGAGCCCCGCGTAGCTGAGCGACACGGTGTAGTCGTCGGCCGTACCCGCGACGAGGTCGAGGCCGCTCATGCCGAGGCGGAACGTCGCGACGTCGTCGGTCGTGAGCCGGCGCTGGTCCTCGTCGTAGAAGGCGCCTTGCTGCATGACGGCCTCGGTGTTGCCGTACCCGAGCGCGTTCGCGACCGTGCGGTCGGCGTTGGTCGGGAAGAGATGGCCGCTCGGGAGGTTGGCGACGTTCCGGGAATACGTCGTGCCGTCGACGACGCCGGCCAGCGTGAAGGGGTCGTCGTTGCTGATCCGGAACCAGTGCAGGTTGACGTCGTCGCCGCGGACGTCGTCGTGCGAGCCGATCACGTTGTCCGCGCCGTCGTCGACGTTGTAGGCGTTGTCGGCGCCGTCGGTCGACTTCGTGTAGTTCATGAGGTTGCCCGTCAGGCCGGATTCGGTCGAGAGATTCGGGTGTCCGAGGCCGAGGCAATGGCCGACCTCGTGGAGCGCCGTGGACTCGAAGTCGATCTGCGAGTCGCCGATGTTGTTGTTGCCGAAGAAGAACAGGTTCGGGCTCGCCGGCGTCAGCGCGTTCCACGTGGCGACCACGTTCCGGACCGACTGCTCCATCGCGGCGGCGTTCGGCGACGTCGGGTCGATGCAGACGGTGACGTTCAGCGTGCCGCCCGTGCCGTTGTAGCCGGGCGGGTGCGTGACGACGTTCACGCCGTTCACCTCGCCGGCGAAGGTGAACGCTCCCGCGTCCGCGAGGCGCGGCGCCGCCGACACCACGGCGAGCACGACGAGGGCGGCCGCCCGGCCGCGTTCACGAAACACTACCGTACCCGGGTGAAGGCCGGATGCTCGCGCAGGGCGCGGAGCTCCTGCTCGGCCGCCGCGAGGTCGCGGAGGGCCGGCACGTCCGGATGGCGTTGCGCGTCGGTGCGAAGCGCGGTCCACGCGACCCGCTTCGCGAGCCGGCGGACCTCGCGCGCCCCGGGCGTGCCGGCGCGATAGCGGTCGAGGTTCACCTCGATCACGGTCGTCGCGCCGTCGGAGACCTCGAAGAGCTCGATCGGCGCGTTGGCGGCGCGGGCACGTTCGCGCGAGGCGATCAGCGACGCCCGCGCGGCGCCGTGCACGGCCGGCGCGTCGAAGTCGAGCACGCCTTTCGCCGCGAGCGAGCCGAGGAGCGCGTCGAGCTCGCCGGGCCCGAGGCGACGCTCGTAGTCTCCCGCGCGCTTCATGTAGCGCGGGTAGTGCGCGACCATGCGCCCGTCGCCGTAGACCGTGAGCGTCGGGCCGCGATCGACGCCGCCGATCTCGCCGAGGACCTCGCGGAACGCGACGACGACGGCGTCGGGCCGGCGATCGACCTCGATCGTCGCCGTCGCGCCGTCGAGGGGCGCGGCCGTCGCGACGGGTGCGAGGAGCAGCACCGACCCGAGCGTCATGAGGGATCGCATGCGACGACGGAGCCGCGGCTCATCCATTCCCTCACTTGTCGGCATCCGGGAGACGGGAGTTGAGACGGCGCCGAGGTGTGCCGGATCGGACGCTGTGGTACGTCGGACGCGGTGGAGGAAGCGATCGTCGAGGCCGTCGGGCTCCGCAAACGCTACGACAAGCACGAAGTGGTTTGCGGGGTGGACTTCACCGTGCGGCCCCGCGAGTGCTTCGGGCTCCTCGGACCGAACGGAGCCGGCAAGACCACGACGATCCGGATGCTGACGGGCTTCGCGCCCTACGACGGGGGGTCCCTCGCGGTCTTCGGCATGCCGATGACCGCTGCCAACGCGCGGAGCATCAAGAGCCGCCTGGGCGTCGCGCCCCAAGAGGAGAATCTCGACCCCGATCTGACGGTCGCGATGAACCTCCGCATCTACGCCAGCTACTTCGGCATCGGCGCGTCCGAGGCGCGGGCCCGGGTCGCGGAGCTGCTCGCGTTCGCGGAGCTCGAGGACAAGGCCGACGCGCGCATCCCGACGCTCTCCGGCGGCATGAAGCGACGGTTGATCCTGGCGCGCGCGCTCATCAATCGGCCGAGCCTCTTGGTGCTCGACGAGCCGACGACCGGCCTTGATCCGCAGGCGCGCCATCTCGTGTGGGAGCGCCTCCGCGACCTCAAGCGGCGCGGCGTCGCGATGCTGCTGACCACGCACTACATGGAGGAGGCGGCGCAGCTCTGCGATCGCCTCGTGGTCATGGACCACGGCCGCATCATCGCCGGAGGGACCCCCGCCGTGCTCATCGCCGAGCACGTCGGGCGCGACGTCGTCGAGATCGCGACCGGCGGCGACCCCGCGCGGCAAGCGCGGATCGAGGCGCTCGCGCGCCCCCTCGGCCGCGTCGACGCCGTCGGCGACCACGTGATCCTCTACCTGAACGGCGGCCACGATCCGCGCGAGGCGCTCTCGGTGCTCGCCGACGAGCAGCTCGTGCACCGCCGTGCGACGCTCGAGGACGTCTTCCTCACCCTGACGGGCCGGGAGCTCCGCGATTGACGATCGGGTTCGCCGGGGGAGCGCTGCGGGTCTGGCGCCGCGACATGGAGAGCTGGCGCAAGTACTACAAGGCGTCGCTCGTCGGCGCGCTCGGCGAGCCGATCCTGTCGCTGCTCGCGATCGGGTACGGGCTCGGGCGGTTCGTCGACATCGACGCCGGCGGCGCGGCGGGCGCGACGCTCGGGTATGCGCACTTCCTCGCCCCGGGAATCCTCGCGTCGGCCGCGATGAACGCCGCGAGCTTCGAGGCGACGTTCGGATCGTTCACCCGCATGACGGAGCAGAAGACGTACGACGCGATCCTGGCGACGCCGATCGGAATCCGGGAGATCGTCGCCGGCGACGCGCTCTGGGCGGCGTCGAAGGCGACGCTCTCCGGAACGGCGGTCTTGCTCGTCGCGGCGGGCGCGGGCCTCGTCACGAGCGCGTGGGCCTGTCTGCTGCCGTTCGTGGCCCTCCTGATCGGGCTCGTCTTCGCGTCGATGGGGCTCGTCGTGTCGTCGCGCGCGCAGGCCTACGACTTCTTCACGTACTACTTCACGCTCGTGATCTCGGTCATGTACTTCTTCTCGGGCATCTTCTTCCCGCTGGCGAGCCTGCCGGGGTGGGCGCAGGCGATCGCGTGGTGCTTGCCGCTGACGCACGCGGTGGCGCTGTCGCGCGCGTGCGTCGCGGGGACGGTCGGCGCTGCGGCCCTCGTACATCTCGGGGTGCTGCTCGTGGTGCTGGCGGCGAGCTACACGCTCGCCGTGCGCTGGGTGGGACGGCGGTTGATCGCATGAGCTCTACGCCGGTCCAGACGACGCGACGGACGCCGCTCGGAGCGAACCACCGCTTCGCGATCGTCGCGTGGCTCGTGGCGCGCGTCTACGCGGGGTACAAGTTCATCCAGCTCACGACCCGCCTCGGCTGGCCGAATCCCGAAGCCCGGTACGCACGGCACGACCGGCGGAGCGCGCGCAGCGTCTATCGCATGGCGATCCGGCTCGAAGGGCTGCCGATCAAGGTGTGTCAGTTCCTCGGTTCGCGCGCCGACATCCTGCCGAGCGACTACGTGACGATCCTCTCGGCGCTCCAGGATCGCGTGCCGCCGCGGCCGCTCGCCGAGATCACCGACGCGATCGCGCGCGAGCTCGGGCGCCCGTGGCAGGAGGCTTTCGCCGATCTCGACACGGTGCCGCTCGCCGCCGCGTCGCTCGCGCAGGTCCACCGCGGGCGCCTCCGCGACGGTCGCGAGGTCGCGATCAAGGTGCAGTACCCGGAGGTCGCGCGGCTCGTCGGGATCGACCTCCGGAACTTTCGCGTCCTCGTGCGGATCCTCGCCCGGCTCGAGCCGCGGTTCGATTTCCGCATCATCATCGACGAGGTCGAGAAATACGTCCCGCGCGAGCTCGACTTCGAGAACGAGGCCGCCAACGCCGACCGCATGCGGCAGGCGCTCGCCGCGCGCCGCGACGTGGTCGTGCCGGCCGTCGTCCACGAGCTCTCGACGAAGCGCTTGCTGGTCATGGCGTACGAGCCGGGCGTGCGGCTCACCGACGTCGACGCGCTTCAGCAGCTCGGCGTCGATCCCAAGGACCTCGCCCGGAGGCTCGTCGAGCTCTTCTGCGACCAGATCCTCGTGCACGGCTTCTTCCACGCCGACCCGCACCCCGGGAACATCCTGGTGCAGAAGGACGGACGCATCGTCCTGCTCGACTTCGGCCTCGCGAAGGATCTCCCGCCGGGCTTCTCGGCCGGCATCGCGACGCTCGCGGCCGCGATCCTCGGCGGTGATCGCCCCGCCGTCGCCGCCGCGTTCCGGGCGCTCGGGTTCAAGACGCGCGACCCTGCCGACGACGAGAGCCTCTGGTGGCTCGGCGAGGCATTCCTCGGGTTCGCCGTCCGCAACAAGAAATCCTACGCCGATCCCGAGATGGTGAAGCTCTTCAACGCCGAGATGCCGCGCGTGATGCGCGCGAACCCCGTCGTGGAGCTGCCGGGGGACGTGCTGCTGATCGGCCGCGTGCTCGGGCTGCTGTCCGGGGTCAGCAAGCAGCTCGGCTCCGAGGTCGACGTCGCGTCGCTGCTCATGCCGTACGTGGGCCGTATGATGTCGGGAACGGCTGGCGACGCTCCGCACTGACGTCCCTCGGTCCGTTGCCGACCATGCGGCCGTCGGCGCGGCCCGGTACGTGGTGGCTCGGCCGCCACGACCGGAAGTGGATCTACGGGCGGGCGGGGGGCCGCGCTAGAACGCGGGAGATGATCGAGAACCCGCGAACGGGCGAGCGGATCGTGTTCGAGGTCCGAACGCCGGAGCTGCTCGTCATGCGGAGCACCTGGACGCGCCCCGGCCGCCGCGCCGCCGCGCACGTGCACCCGGCGATGGAGGAGCGTTACGACGTGCTCGCGGGGCAGGCGGCCTTCCGCATCGCGGGCGTCGAGCGCACCGCGGACGTCGGCGAGACCGTCGTCGTACCGCCGGGCACGCCGCACCTCGCGTGGAACCCGACCGACGGCATCGTCGAGCTCCGCATCACGATGCGGCCGGCGCTGCGTTGGGCCGAGTTCGTGGAACGGCTCTTCGCGGGCGGCGATCCCGCGATGCTCGTCCGCGACTACGCGCTCGAGATCGTCCTTCCGGAATCAGGCTGAGCGTGTGTCGAGGATGCGCTGCCAGAGCGCCGTGCATTCCGCCGGCAAGGCGGCGAGGGAAGCCGGTACGAGCGTTCGAAGCGCCGGGACCGCGTCGAGGAGTTGATCGATGTCCCAGGCGTCCTGAGGCCCTCCGGCGAAAAGCTTGAGGAGCACGAGGTCGGTCGGCGTCGCGACGGGGATCGACGCTCCCAGCAAAGGGGTGCGGGGCGCCCGTTGCAGCAGATCGGCTTGCCATCCCGCGCGGCCGACGACGACGTCGATCGGGCTGCCCGATGCGGGAGTGAGCCGAACGACCCCGGCAAGAGGGTCGTCCGCGTCACCGCGGCGGATCTCGACGGTCCCGGTCTTCGTAGCGGCATTCCAAATCGCGGGGTCGAGACAGCGACGATCGGTCACGAGCACGTCCACGTCGTTCGATGCTCGGACGACGCCATGGACCGAGAGGGCGAGGGCGCCGATGACCGCGTGCGGAATGCCCAACTGATCGAGCAGCACGCTGACTTCGGCGAGCGTCATCGCAGGAGCGCGTCGATGCAAGCCGATGGGCGCCGGCGCGCTTGCCGACGCCGTTCGATCGCTCGCATGGCCGTGGGAAGGTTCAACCCCTGTGCTTCTGCGTGAGCAGCGAGGTGTCGGTGCCCAAGCTCGAGGCTCAACCGGGCACGCTCGTCGCTCGTCAGGCTCTCGACGAAGCGCCGGCGATCAGTGGCAGACGCCTGCGCGACGGATGGACGCCTCATGCGTCGATAGTGGCATGTGACCGGCGCAGGGACCAGCCGCGTCCTCCGGCGATCCGGAAACGCGAACGGGGTCCGCGAGCGACTCGCGGACCCCGCCGTGTCCTCGAAGAGGGTCCAGATCAGCGGCGGGTGCGAGCACCCGCGGGAGAAGCTACTCCCAGCCGTCGCCTTCGCCGGCTTCCGCGGCGGCCTTCGCCTGCTCGGCCGTCCACGCCGCGTACTGCTCGGCGGAGTCGATCGTGACGAAGCCCTTCATGCGATAGTGGCCGAGACCGCAGAGCTGCGCGCAGGAGATCTCGTAGTTCCACTTGTCGTCGCCCTTCTTCTTCCGCATGTCGTCGCTCGTGATGGTCGGCTCGAACCATACGGGCGTCACGAGGCCGGGAATCGCGTCCTGCTTCACGCGCATCTCCTGGAGGCCGAAGCTGTGGATGACGTCGAGGCTCGACAGGTAGACGATCGCCGGCTTGTTCACCGGGAGGTGCAGCTGGTTGACGGTCGTGAAGTCGTCCTTCGCGGCGGGATCGCTCTTGTCGAGACCGATCGGATTCGCCTGCGAGTCGAGCTGCTTGATGTCGGTCTTGCCGAAGATCCCGTCGGGCCCGGGGTAGTGGATGTTCCAGGCGAACTGCTGCGCGATGACGCGGACGCGGGTCGCGTCCTTGTCGGCTGGGAACTGGTCGACGCGTGCGGCCCAGAGGGGAACCGAGAAGCCGAGGAGCAGCACCGCCTCGGCGACCACGACCGCGACCTCGATGTAGCTCGAGGCGTGACTCTGGACGCCTTCCGGATTCGCGACCGGATTCGCCGACGCGCGGAACTTCACGAGCGCGACGACGAAGTAGATCCCCCATCCGACGAACAGGATCGCCATCAGGACGTGGATGTAGAAGGTGAGGCGATCGAGGTCGCCGCCGTGGGCCGACGCCAGGTCGGGCAGGTACAGAAGCTTCTGAATGTCCATGGGGACCCTTTCTAACCCTTCACGAGGCGGAACACCGGCCGCGGCATGGGATCACGAACGTCACGCAGGCGCCGCCGGAGGTAAAGGAAGAAGATGCCGAAGCCGATCTGCACGAAGAACATCACGCCGAGGAGGAACCACACGCCCTGCTCGGCGCCCTTCGACATTTGGGCATTCGGATCGCCGAAGCAGACGGGACACGCCGTGGCGATCCGCGTGCCGCCGAGCACGAGCACGGCGACGAGCCACGAAGTGAAGGCGACGCGCGCTCTCACTCGCCCATCCCGCGCATTTTGACCAGGAACCATCGGCCGTACACCAGAAGGCCGACCGCCGTCGCGGCCGATCCCCCCGCACCGAGGAGCATGCCCATGCCGCCGGTCGCTTTCCACTGCGCCCAGCACCACGCGCCGAAGACCACGGTGAGCGCGGTCGCGGCGGTGATGAAGACGACGTGGATGTGCTTCAGCGACATGCATGGTCCTAGTGGTGCGCGCCCGGTGCCGCCGGTGCTCCGTGGGTCATGGCCGCGGGCATGTTGGCGGCCGTGATGTGATCCAGGTTGGTGATGAACGGCAGCACGAGCAGGACGACGGCGAACGCCACCGTCAGTCCGAGGATCATGAGGATCACCTGCCGCTCGGAGATCAGGTGCATGAAAAAGAGGGCGACGAGGGACGCTTTGAAGCTCGCCACGGCCAGCGCCACGGCCACGGCTGCGCCGATCGAAAGGTGCAGGTAGGAGACGGCGACCGTAACGAACGTCAGGACGAGCAGCGTCGCGAAGACGATGATGTAGGTGCGAACGTGCTTGTCGATTTCAGCGGGATCGTGCCCCGCGTGCCCAGCGTGTCCAGCGGAAGATGCCATCGTGATGGTCTCCTCAGAGCAGATAAAGGATGGGGAACAGGAAGATCCACACCAGGTCGACGAAGTGCCAGAAGAGGCCGGAGTTCTCGACGCGATTGATGAGCAGATCGCGGTCGTGCTCGAGGTAGCTCGGGGCCGCGACGAGGAAGTACGCGTTCGTGATCATGCCGCCGATCACGTGCGCGGCGTGGAGCCCCGTCATGATGAAGTAGAGCGCGATGAAGTTGTGCGTGTGGGGCAGAAGGTTGTGCTCGAACTTCGCCGAGTACTCGAAGTATTTGATGATGCAGAAGCAGAAGCCGAGCGCGACCGTCGTGCCGAGGAACAGGCGGTACTTGCCCATGTCGTTCCGCATGAGCGACGCCCACGCCATGACCATCGTGACGCTCGACGTGATGAGTACGACCGTGTTCAGGGTCGCCATCGGGACGTTCAGGATCGACGAGCCGTGGGGCCACTCGGCGGCACTCGTGCGGAGCACGATGTAGCTCGCGAAGAACGCGCCGAAGAGCATCACTTCCGATGCGAGGAAGCACCAGATGCCGATCTTGCCGTTGGTGAGGCCCGTGTCGGGCCGCGCTTCGGTGATGTACGGAATCAGCTCAGCGGACATCGCTCAGGCCTCCTGCGCTTGCGGGCGGAAGTCCGCGCTGTAACCGCGCGGGCTGTAGTCGTACGGGCCGCGGTACACGACGGGATCCGTGAGGAAGTTGCCGTGCGGCGGCGGGGAGGGCGCTTCCCACTCGAGGGTGGTCGACTTCCACGGGTTCTTGTCGACGGCCTTGCCGCCGCGGATGCTCCAGAAGAAGTTGATGATGAAGATGATCTGGGCGGCGCCCATGATCCACGCCGACCACGACGACACGCCGTTCAGCCAGAGCACGTGCTGGCCGTGCGCGTAGCTGGCGCCGCCGTCGTAGAGCCGGCGCGACACGCCCGCGAGGCCGACCCAGAACATCGGCATGAACACCCCGTTCATGCAGAGGAACGTGATCCAGAAGTGGAGCTTGCCGAGCGTCTCGTTCATCAAGCGCCCGGTCGCCTTCGGGTACCAGTAATAGATGCCCGCGAAGAAGGCCATGACGGTGCCCGGCGCCACCACGTAGTGGAAGTGGCCGATCACGTAATACGTGTCGTGCAGGTGGATGTCCGACGAGGTGAGGCCGAGCGGCAGGCCCGTGAGGCCGCCGATGCCGAACATCGGGAGGAACGCGAGCGCGAAGAGCATCGGCGTCGTGAAGCGGATCGACCCGCCCCAGAGTGACAGGAAGAGCGCCGCGAGGATCACGACCGACGGCACGGAGATGATCATCGTCGTCGTCTGGAAGAAGGCGGCGATCGCCGAGCCCATGCCGGTCATGAACATGTGGTGCGCCCACACGATGAAGGACATGAAGCCGAGGAAGATGATCGAGTAGACCATCGCGGTGTAGCCCCAGAGCGGCTTCCGCGTGTTGTTGGTGAGGATCTCGGCGACGATGCCCATGGCCGGAAGGATGAGGACGTACACTTCCGGGTGCGCGAGGAACCAGAAGAGGTGCTGCCAGAGGAGCGGGTTGCCGCCGCCCGCGACGTCGAGCGGATGACCGCTGATCACGAGACCGCTCGGCAGGAAGAAGCTCGACCCGGTGACCCGGTCCATCAGTTGGAGGAACGCGCCGACCTCGAGGGGCGGGAAGGCGAGAAGGAGCAGGAACGAGGTCACGAACTGCGCCCACACGAAGAAGGGGAAGCGCCAGAAGCTCATGCCCTTGGTGCGGAGCTGGATGGTCGTGACGATGAAATTGATGGCGCCGAGCAGCGAGGACGTGATGATGAAGATCATCGACACGATCCAGCCGGTCTGGCCGGGATTGATGTTGGCGAGCGGCGAGTACGACGTCCAGCCGGACTGGGCCGCGCCGCCGGGAAGGAAGAACGTCGACATCATCAAGACGCAGCCGACGAAGAAGAACTGGTAGCTGAACATGTTGAGCTTCGGGAACGCCATGTCCTTGGCGCCGATCTGAAGCGGCAGGACGTAGTTGCCGAAGCCGCCGACGCCGAGAGGGACGACGCCGAGGAAGACCATGATGGTGCCGTGCATGGCGCCGAGCTCGTTGTAGAAGTCCGGCGTCATGACGCCGCCCGGCATGCGGGCTTCGCCGAGCCAGCCGCCGATGAGCGGGAGCGGCTCGCCGGGATAGGCGAGCTGCCACCGCATCACCATCATCAGGCAGAAGCCGAACATCAGGAAGAAGAGCGACGTGACGGCGTACTGGATGCCGATCACCTTGTGATCCGTCGAGAAGATGTACTTCCCGAGGAATCCCGGTTCGTGGTGCCCGTGCCCGTGGCCGTGATCGGCCGCGTGCTTGTGGGCCGTTGAATCGTGTCGTGCTTCCATCGGTTCAACTCCTATTTCGTTTGAGCGAGAGCGGGGCGCGCGGATTCACTCCGCGCGCCGAGGGCCATCGGAGCATTGGTCGGGCGCGTGCCGCGCCCGACCAAGCGCACGGGGCCGAAATCTACTAGTTGCCGGGGGCGGTGAACTTGAAGTCCACCGTCTTGGACTCGCCGTCCGCGACGGTCACCTTCTCGACCTTCGAGCCGAGCTTCTCGTGCCAGGCCTCGATCTCGTAGCTGCCGGCCGGCAGATCCTTGATCGTGAACTTGCCGTCTTCCTTGGTGACGTTGAAGTACGGGTGATCGAAGACCGAGACGTGCGCGGTCATCCACGGGTGCACGTCGCACTTCACGGGGAAGGCGGCCGTTTCGACCTTCTCGAACTTGTGCTCGGCTTCCTTGCGGGTCGCCGGCATCGCCATGTTGAACTGGCCGTTCACCTTCGGCAGCGCGTGCACGTTGTGGAGGACGCCGTCCGAGTTGAGGATCTTGAGCGGCTGACCCACCTGGAGCGCGAACACGTGCGGCTTGTACTGGCAGCCGCTCTGATCCATCACGAACGCTTCCGTCGGCGCCGGATACGTCTTCCCGGCCGGGAGCCCGCTCTTCACGGACACGATGATGTTGCCCATCGTGTTGCCGGACCCGAGCTTCAGCGCCTCGTTCGCGACCGGGGCCGAATGCTTGGACGCGCACGCGGGATCGGCATCCATCGCGAGCGGCTTCAGATTGGGGATCTTGCCGTCATAGGAGATCGTCCCGGTGACGGTGGCGCCCGCGAACGCGGACGTGGCGGTAAACGACGTCAGCAGGCCGATGGCCAGGCTGCGCCCGAAGACTTTCGAAAGACCCGACATGTTGTCCTCCTCAGGGAAGTGGAACGAGTGAAGCTCAGACGTTTTCGAACGAGAGCGACTCTGGAAGGCGAGGATCTCGAAGCGGGACCAGGGCGCGACGGCTGGACACCCAGCCGAGCGCGGCCAGGAAGATGCCACCGACCGCCGCGAACGCGGCGACGTCGGTCAAGCCGAGCTTCATGCCTTCGGGATGCAGGTTCGGCATGATGCACCAGTGCAGGTCGAGGAAGTGCATCAGCAACTGCCAGATCGCCATGACGATCAGCAACGCCGACTGCCGCTTCACCGCCCGAGGCATCAGGAAGAAAAAAGGAACGAGGAAGTGTCCGAGGGCCAACATCATCCCCGCCGACTGCCACGATCCCACCTGCCGCTTCATGTAGTAGATCGTCTCCTCCGGTATGTTCGCATACCAGATGAGGAAGTACTGCGAGAAGGCTATGTAGGCCCAAAAGATCGTGAAGCCGAAGAGCAGCTTCGCCACGTCCTGGAGGTGCTCGACGGTGACGACGCCCCGGAGCGCACCCTGCGCGTACGCGAAGTGGACGAGCAGGAGGGTGAAGGAAAGGATCGCGACGACGGCGCCCGAGAAGAAGTAGACGCCGATCATCGTCGAGTACCACATGGGCTCGAGCGACATCATCCAATCGATGGTCGCGAAGGTCGTGGTGAGGGCGAACAGCACGATGCCGATCGGCGCCGCACCACGGAGCCGCGCGCTGATCCGCTCCTCGCCGGTCTCGTCCTGCTTCTGTGATTGGGTCGAGAACCAGGTGGCGAGGACGCTCCACGCGACGAAGTAGAAGATCGCCCGGGTGAACCAGAAACCCTCGTTCAAAAACGCGGCCTTACCTTGGATGATCGGGTTGTGGGCGGCCGCTTCGGCATGCATCCATTCATAGATCTCGTGCCGCCCGAGCCAGATCGGCACGAAGAGGAGCGCGAAAACCGGGAGCGTCGCCATGACGTTCTCGACGACCCGGCGGAGCGTGACGCCCCACGCGGCCCGCGTCACGGTGTGCACGAGCACGAAGAAGAGCGCACCGAGCGCGATGCTCAAGAAGTACATGTAGGCGACGAGCCAGGAGAAGTAGAACTGCTTCGTACCGCCGGCGAGGGCGAGAGAAGCGCCGAGCCCGATCACGCCGAGGACGGCGCCGATGCCGGTCAGGCGGCCGAGCGCCTTGCCGCTGTGCTGGGCCGGATCGACCGTGACCGCGTGTCCCGCACTCACGACGTCGCGCCTCGGCGGGGCACGAGCTGCACGTTGGTGGCACCGGTGCTCGCGAGGAGACGTTCCGTCGCGGCGGCGTCGAACTTCGGATCCCATGCCTCGACGGAGATGAAGAACCCGTCGTCGGTCACCTTCTCGAAGCGCTCGACGCCGAAGAGCGGGTGGAAGTGCATCGGCAGCTTGTTGAACGCGAACATGCCGAAGACCGTCGACAGGGCCGCGAGCAGGATGCCGCACTCGAACGTGATCGGAACGTACGGCTGCCAGTTGAAGAACGGCTTGCCGCTGATGATCATCGGGTACGCGATGCCGTTCGCCCAGAGCTGGAGCGCCATGCCGCCGATCACGCCCGTCAGGCCGCACACCAGCGTCACGTACGGGAGACGCGAGCGGCCGATGCCCATGGCCTTCTCGATGCCGTGGATCGGGAACGGCGAGTGCGCGTCCCACTTCGAGTACCCGGCGTCGCGTACCTTCTCGCAGGCGTGGAACAGCGCGCCCGGCGAGTCGTACTCGGCGAGGAGACCGAAGTGCTCACCCTCGGGAAAGAACGGGGGGAGGAAGCCCGGCATCAGTGCGCTCCCTTCGGGGCGAGATGGGGACTGACCCTCGTCACCTCGTGCGCCAGGTCGTCAGCGTGGTGCGCGTCGTGGTGCGGGTCGGCGGCCGGCAGGACGGACTTCACCTCCGCGGCCGCGATCACCGGCAAGAACCGGATGAACAGCAAGAACATCGTGAAGAAGAGCCCGAAGCTGCCGATCAGGAGCCCGAAGTCCCACATCGTCGGGTAGAACATGCCCCACGACGACGGCAGGAAGTCACGATGGAGCGACGTCACGATGATGACGAATCGCTCGAACCACATGCCGATGTTGATGAAGATCGAGACGATGAAGTGCACCACCATGCTCGAGCGGGCCTTCTTGAACCAGAAGACCTGCGGCGAGAGCACGTTGCACGTGATCATCGTCCAGTAGGCCCACCAGTAGGGGCCGAAGGCGCGGTTGATGAACGTGAACTGCTCGTAGGGGTTCTGGCTGAACCACGCGATGAAGAACTCCATCGAGTAGGCGTAGCCGACGATCGACCCGGTGGTGAGCATGATGCGCGCCATCCGGTCGAAGTGGAGCAGGGTGACGATGTGCTCGAGGCCGAGGGCTTTGCGGGTGATGACCATCAAGGTCACGACCATCGCGAAGCCCGAGAAGATGGCGCCGGCGACGAAGTACGGCGGGAAGATCGTGGTGTGCCAGCCAGGCAGCTGTGCGACGGCGAAGTCCATCGAGACGATCGAGTGGACGGAGAGCACCAGCGGCGTCGCGAGACCGGCGAGGATCAAGTACGCCATTTCGTAGTGCTGCCAGTTGCGCGCGGAGCCGCGCCACCCGAGCGCGAAGATGCCGTACGCGATGCGGCGGGCCTGGGTTTTCGCCCGGTCGCGCATGGTGGCGAGGTCGGGGATCAGGCCGACGTACCAGAAGAGCGCGGACACGGTGCCGTACGTCGAGACGGCGAAGAAGTCCCAGAGGAGCGGGCTTCGGAAGCCCGGCCACGTGCCCATCTGGTTCGGGAGCGGCGCCATCCAGTAGGCGAGCCACGGGCGGCCGATGTGGATCCCGGGGAAGAGAAGGGCGCACATGACGGCGAAGATCGTCATGGCCTCGGCGGCGCGGTTGATCGACGTGCGCCACTTCTGCCGGAAGAGGAAGAGGACGGCCGAGATCAGCGTGCCGGCGTGGCCGATGCCGATCCAGAAGACGAAGTTCGTGATGTCGAAGGCCCAACCGACCGGCTGATTGAGGCCCCAGACGCCGATGCCTTCCCACACGAGCCACCCGACCGACACGCCGAGGATGCTCAGCATGCCGAGCGAGGGCAGCAGGAGGAGCCACCACATGATCGGCGTCGCGCTCTCCGCGGGGCGCGCGACGGCCTCGGTGATCGAGTGGAACGTCGGTCGTCCGAGGACGAGTGGAGCACGTCCGGCGACGGGTTCGTGGGAGACGTTGTCTGCGACTTCCATCATTCCGGGCGTGCGACCGCGCGACTGACTACAAAATCATCCGGCCAAGAGTCAAATCGCGCGCGACGATCGATGCTCGTTTGCGTGTCGTGCGCGGTGTTTCTTCTCGTCGTCGGAGACGAAGTGCGAGTCGCTGCGACCGCGATCTTCGGGAAGTGCGCGCGGTGGCGGTGTCGCCCGCGAGGGCTACGGAGCCGTCGCGCGCGATCGGCGCGTCACGCACGACCGCCGCACATGCGTGTGCCGCCGCCGCTCGGCGCATGGCCGCTCGCAGCGCGGCTCGGAGCAGCCCTCCGCGATCTTGCGTCTCGCGCTCCTGACCGAGATCGCCCTCGCGGGCGACACCGCCACCGCGCACCCTCGCCCAACGAGGATCGTCGGAGGTCGTCGTCGCTTCGCTCCGCCACACCTGAAGCCTCACGCGAGAATCGCGGGCCGTCGATCCGCGTCTTCCGAGCGGCGGCGGTCGTGGGCGGAGGGGGGAGAGCTCGTCGGCGGGGGCGATCTCGGTCAGGAGCGCAATCGCAAGCTCGATCGCGGAGGCGGCCCTCCGCGTTGCGCGCGGCCATGCCTGTCACAGCCGCGGCGACACCCATGAGCCCGGTGCGACCGCGACGCGCCGATCGCGCGCGACGGCTCCGTAGCCCCCGCCGACGAGCTCTCCCCCCTCCGCATTTCCCGACGGCCGCCGTCGCACCGGGCGGACTTCGTTTCCGACGGGGTTACTGGGCGGCGGCGCGCGCTTCTTTGAGCACGTGCTGCGCCCGGTGGAACACTTCGTCGAGGCCGTCGGTGTCGGTTTCGTAGTAGCCCCGGATGCGGAGCTGCGGATCGACGAGCACCAGCTTCGTCGTGTGCGGAATGTCGCCATCGATCATGCCGGTGCCGTCGAAGCCGGGGACTTTGAACCCCTTCACGCAGAGCGAATGCACGTCCGCCAGCTCGCCCGTGAGCAGCTTCCAGCGCGCCGGATCGACCCCGTACTTCGGCTCCGCGGCGCGGAGCACCTCGGGCGTGTCGCGCGCGGGGTCGACCGAAATGCTGACGAGCGCCACGTCGATGCCGTTCTCCCGGAAGCGCCGCTCGAGCTCGCCGACGCGGGTCATGAGGAGCGGGCAGACCGACGGACAGTGCGTGAAGAAGAAGCTCGCGATCCAGACCCGGCCGCGGAGCGCGTCGCTGCCGAAGGGCTTGCCGGCCGAGTCGACCAGGGTGAACGCCGGCAGCTCGCTCAGGACCGGCGGCGGCTTCGGCTCGTAGCGGAGCAGCGGCCGGAGCAGCGTCACGGTGACGCAGCCGATCACGAACGCGACGACGTACGGGTTCCGCCAGAGCGGGACGCGGGGCTCCGGCGCCATCAGGAGCGTGTCAGCTTCTCGAGGAGGACGGCGTACTTGTGCTGGCGGAGGTTCTGGCGCGCGTTCAGGAGGATCAGGACGACGAGCACGAGGTGCGAGGCGAGGGGATAGCTCGGATCCTGTGCGCGCTCCCAGCCGTAGTAGGCGGCGAGCAGCGCGCCGAGGGCCACGCCGGCGACCGAGAGCGTCCGGAAGACGGCCTTCCGCCGCACGGCTTGCGCGGCGAACGCGCGCTCGCCCTCGCTCAAGCTCGACGCGTCCATCGCCGAGCTTCTGTCAGAGTCGACTCGGCATTGCCAGACGGCGGCGGCGCGCATGGATCGTTGCGGTGCGCATCGGCGGCGACGCCGTGCACCCGCCTGCAACTTGACCTTCTCCGCGCGCGTGCGCTAATCAGCCGCGGAATTTTCGACTGAGCGCGGTCCTTACGTAAGAAACAATCAACCTCAACGAGTCGTCACGCCGCGCGAGTCTAACGGCGGGGAGTCGGGTGCAGGCCGGTGGCGCAAATCTTTCCGGAGCGGTTGAACAATTTACCTCTGGCGGTCGCCGCAGGCGCGCCGCTCGGGTTGATCGGCGCCGTGGCCTTCGTCTGGTACTTTCTCTCGCCCTGGTACACCCAGGTCGGGTACCAGCCGACGCAGCCCGTCGCGTATAGCCACAAGCTCCACGCCGGCGACATGGAGATCAACTGCCGTTACTGCCATGCGGCGGTCGAGACTTCGGCGGTCGCGTCGATCCCGCCGACCCAGGTCTGCATGAACTGTCATCAGCTCGCCAAGAAGGACAGCCCGCTGCTCCAGCCGATTCGCGACAGCGCGACGAGCAACCATCCGATGGAATGGGTGCGGGTCCACGAGCTCGCCGACTACGTCTTCTTCAACCATGCGTCGCACGTGCACGCCGGCGTCGGCTGCGTCGAGTGCCACGGCCGGGTCGACCAGATGGAGGTCGTCCAACAGGAGAAGCCGCTCAGCATGAGCTGGTGTCTGGACTGCCACCGCAACCCCGGCCCGCACCTCCGGCCGCCCGACCAGGTGACGAACATGCGCTGGGCGCCCTCGGCGAACCACGCCGAGCTCGCCGCCGCGATGATCGCCGAGCGCAACATCAAGCCGCCGACCGATTGCTGGGGGTGTCACCGGTGACCGACTACTGGCGTAGCCTCAGCGAGCTCGCGGGCACGGCCGAATTCGAGGCCGCGCGCGTGCGCGAGTTCCCGGAAGGGGCGTCCGAAGCGCCCGACGGCATCAGCCGCCGCTCGATGCTCGGGCTCATGGGGGCGACGTTGTCGCTCTCCGGCGCCGTCGCGTGCCGTCGTCCCGTCGAGAAGATCGTCCCGTACGTGCAGGCGCCCGAGGACATGCTCCCCGGCATCCCGCTCCGTTACGCGACCACCATGCTCTACCGCGGCCATGCGCTCGGTCTCCTGGTCACGAGCAACGAGGGACGGCCGACGAAGGTCGAGGGGAACGAGAGTCACCCCGCCACCCTCGGCGCGTCGAACGTGGCGGCGCAGAACGCCATTTACGACCTCTACGACGCCGACCGGTCCCGTGCCGTTCTCCAGAACGGGGCGGTGAAGACCTGGAAGGACTTCGTCACCGCGTGGGGCACGCTGCACGGCGAGCTCGCCGCCAACGGCGGCAGCGGACTCGCGATCCTGATCGAGCCGTCAGCGTCGCAGACCGGCGGGCGGCTCCTCGGCCAGATCCGCAAGCGCTTCCCGCAGGCGCGTCTCGTCGTCTGGTCGCCGCTCGCCGAAGAAGCGCGCCAGGCGGGTATCCTGAGCGCGACCGGCGCCGACGTCGAGCCGATGTACCGGCTGGATCGCGCCCGGGTCATCCTGTCGCTCGACGCCGACTTCCTCCAGCACGATCCCGATGCCGTACGGCTGACGCGCGAATACGCCGCCGGCCGCCGCGACGTCGACGCGATGAACCGGCTCTACGTGGCGGAGAGCACGCTCACGACCACCGGCATCGCCGCCGACCATCGCCTCGCGGTCCCGAGCGGTCGCATCGCGGCGGTGCTGGTCGCGCTCGCGACCGAGCTCTCGAAGCAGGGCGTCGCGCTGCCGGGCGCGGCGAACGTCGGCGAGGTCGACGCCAAGTGGATCGCCGCCGTCGCGAAGGATCTGAAGGCGAACGCCGGCAAGTGCGTGATCATGGCCGGCGCGCAGCAGCCGGCCGAGGTGCATGCGGCGGTGGCGGCGTTGAACGGCGTGCTCGGGAACACCGGCAAGACGGTCGAGTACTACGTCCCGACGGCGACGCGCTCGGCCACCACCGAGCTCCAGAGCCTGGTCGTGGCGCTCAAGGCCGGCCAAGTGAAGACGCTCGTCGTCCTCGGGGGCAACCCGGCCTACGACGCGCCCGCCGATCTCGACTTCGCGGGCGCCGCGGCCAAGGCCACGCACCGCATCCGTCTCGGATCGCACGTCGACGAAACGTCGGCGCTCTGCGAATGGCACCTCCCCGCCGCGCATTTCCTCGAGAGCTGGGACGACGCGCACGCGATCGGCGGCCCGCTCTCGATCGTCCAGCCGTTGATCGAGCCGCTCTTCGGCGGCCGCAGCGTGATCGAGGTGCTCGGACTCGTCGAAAGCGGCCAGGAGACGCCCGGCTACGACCTCGTCCGCGAGACGTGGAAGCCGATCCTCGGCGCCGACTACGAGCGCCGCTGGCAGAAGACGCTGCACGACGGCCTCCTCGCGAACAGCGAACCGTCGCAATTGCAGCTCCAGAGTGACGTCTCGGCGATCGCCCGGCTCGCGAGCCGGCCCGCGCCGCCGGCCGGCCTCGAGCTCGTCTTCCTGCCGTCGGCCAACGTGTTCGACGGGCGCGGCGCGAACAGCGCGTGGCTCCAGGAGCTCCCCGAGTCGGTCACGAAGCTCACATGGGACAACGTGGCGCTCTTCAGCAAGACCGATGCGGAGTCGCTCGGGCTCGCGGACGGCGACCTCGCGACCCTCAGCGTCGGTGAGCGGTCGATCACGGCGGCCGTGTTCGTGCTGCCGGGGCAGGCGCCCGGGTCGGTCGGCATCGCGCTCGGATACGGGCGGACGGCGGCCGGCCGAGTCGGGAACGGCGTCGGGTTCAACGCGTATCCGCTACGCACCGCGAACGCGCTCGGCTTCACGCCCGGCCTCACCGTGACGAAAGCGGCGGGCCACCATCTCCTGGCGATCACCCACGAGCACTGGAGCATGGAAGGCCGCGACATCGTCCGCGAGCAGACCGTCGAGGAGTTCAAGCACCCGCACGAAGACGGTCACGGGCACGGTGGGCACCATTTCCCGCTGGTCTCCCCTTGGGAAGAGCGCAAGTACGAGGACGGCCCGCAGTGGGGCATGACCATCGACCTGAACTCGTGCACGGGCTGCAACGCGTGCGTCATCGCGTGTCAGAGCGAGAACAACATCCCGTCGGTCGGCAAAGACCAGGTGAGCCGCGGGCGCGACATGCACTGGCTCCGCATCGACCGCTATTTCTCCGGGCGCCCCGAGGCGCCGGAGTCGGTCGTCTATCAGCCGGTGCCCTGCATGCACTGCGAGAACGCGCCGTGCGAGCAGGTGTGTCCGGTCGCGGCGACGGTGCACGGCGACTCGGGATTGAACGAGATGGTCTACAACCGCTGCATCGGCACGCGGTACTGCTCGAACAACTGCCCCTACAAGGTCCGACGCTTCAACTTCTACAACTTCACCAAGGACACGCCCGAGACGTTGCAGATGGCGTACAACCCCGACGTCACCGTGCGCGCACGCGGCGTCATGGAGAAGTGCAGCTACTGCGTGCAGCGCCTCACGCGGGCCGAGCGCGACGCCAAGCTCGCCGGACGGGCGATGCAGGACGGCGACGCCAGGACGGCGTGCCAGCAGAGCTGCCCGGCGCAGTGCATCGAGTTCGGCGACATCCGCGACGCGAAGAGCCGGGTGTCGGTCGCGAAGGCGTCGCCGCGCAAGTACGACCTGCTGTCGGAGTTCAACACCAAGCCGCGCACGTCGTACCTCTCGCGGCTGCGCAACCCGAATCCGGAGTTGTCCGCGTGAGCGCCGCCACGACCCGCGCGCTCCTGGTGCTGCTCCTCGCGGTGACCGCGCCCCTCGTGCAGGGCTGCATGCGCGGGTGCAGCTCGAGCAGCCCGCCGGTGCTCGTGAATACGAGCATGTTCAATCAGCCGAAGTACAAGGCGCAGGCCGAGAGCCGCTTCTTCTACGACGGCAAGACGATGCGCCAACCGGTGCCGAACACGATCGCGCGCGGCCACCTGCGCGAGGACGTGGCCCTCGCGACGGGCCTCGGCGCCGACGGTAAGCCGGTCGCCAGCTCGCCCGTCGAAAGCGACGAGGCGCTGCTCGCGCGCGGCGCCGAGCGCTACGGCATCTACTGCCAGCCGTGCCACGACGAGCGCGGCGAAGGGAAAGGCGTGCTCTCCGAGCGCGCCAAGGTCCCGACCGCCAACCTGCTCGACCCGCGCATTCGCGCGCTCTCCGACGGAGAGATCTTCGACACGATCACCAACGGCAAGGGTCTGATGGCCGGCTACCGCTATCCCATCGGCGCCCACGACCGCTGGGCCATCATCGCCCACGTGCGCGACATGCAGAAGAAGGGCGTGGAAATGGGGGCGGCCAAGTGAACCCGCGTCTCCTGATTGCCGCCGCCGTCCTCGTGGTCCTCGGGCTCGGAGCCGCCGTCCAGACGTACCTTGCGCTCGAAAACCAGGCGTATCACCCGCCGGTGCGCTCGACGCAGGTCGAGACCAACGTGCCGCGCGAGCAGGCGCTGCAAGACATCCGCGAAGCGCAAGTCACGAAGGACAAGGCCAAGAAGTACGAGCCGCCGGCCTACCGTACCGTGCCCGTCATCGGCAGTCGCGTCGCCATCTGGGTGGTCGCGCAGCTCCACCTGATGTTCGCGGCCTTCGTGCTCGCCGTACCGATGTTCGCGATGATCATCGAGATCATCGGCTACTTCAACGGCGATCCGCGCTACAACAAGCTCGCGTACGAGTTCGCGAAGCTGCTCTCCACGTCGTTCTCGTTCACCGCGAGCTTCGGCGGCTTCCTCACGTTCCTCCTCATCATCCTCTACCCGGCCTTCACGAACTACATGATGGAGATCTTCAGCTGGACGTTCCTGCCCTACGTCCTGCTGTTCTTCGCCGAGGCCGGCTTCCTGTACAGCTACTACTACGGCTGGGGGAAGTTTCACCCGCTCGTGCACATCTTCCTCGGGCTCGGCTTGAACGTGATCGGCACGCTCATCATGTTCGTGGCCGACTCGTGGGCGTCGTTCATGATGACGCCGGGGGGCGTCTCGGACGCCGGCGCCCTCATCGATCCGTGGGCGGCCTTCGACAACTTCACGTGGATGCCGATCAACATCCACCGCTTCATCGGCAACATCGCGTTCGGCGGCTCGATCGCCGCCGCGTACGCCGCCTGGAAGTTCCTCGGCGCCAAGACCGACGAGGAGCGCGCCCACTACGACTGGATGGGCTACATGGGGAACTTCGTCGCCGTCGGCGCGTTCCTCCCGCTGCCGTTCGCCGGCTACTACCTGGCTCGCGAAATCTACGGCTACAACCAGGCGCTCGGCATCATGATGATGGGCGGCGCGTTCTCCTGGCTGTTCATCATCCAGGCCGTGCTGATCGGCAACCTCTTCCTCGCCGCCAACTACTATCTCTGGCTCGGCATGGGCCGTGTCCAGGGCGTGCAGTACTACCAGCGCTACGTGAAGTACCTGCTCGCCGCGATCGGCATCTGCTTCGCGGTCTGGGCGACGCCGCGGTCGATCCTCGCGTCGGTCTCCGAGATCAAGGCGATGGGCGGTACGCTTCACCCGGCGCTCGGCGTGCTCGGCGTGATGTCGGCCAAGAACACCGCCGTCAACATCCTGATCCTCAGCACCTACATCAGCTTCTTGTTCTACCGGCGCACCGGCAAGCGGCCGACGGTGTCGTGGGCGGGCATCGGCAACGTCGTCCAGTTCCTGATCTTCTTCGGGACGACGGCCTTCGTGATCGCGCTCGGCGTGTACGGCTACTTCGTCGACGCCGCGACGCGCATCGGGCTCTCGATTCCGCAGGTGACTTCGGTGTTGATCTGCATGGTCGCCATGACGATCGTCGACGCGTTCCTGTTGCGCGGCGCCGAGGAGACCGGCGAGACGCACTGGGGCAAGCTGCCCAACATCTCCCAGTACGTGCTCATCTTCATCGCCGTGACGTTCACCTGGCTGATGGGTCTCATGGGCTACGTGCGGTCGGGTCTCCGCCAGCACTGGCACGTCTACGGCGTGATGCGCGATCAATCGCTCGATGCGTTCACGCCGACGCTCGGATTCGCGACGCAGGTGATCTCGGTGATCGTCATCATCTTCTTCACGTTCATCGCGTTCGTCTTCTGGCTCTCGAGCCTGCACGACAAGCCCGACTGGGGTGACGGCCGCTACAATCCCCACCACGGCGACGACCACGGGGCAGGGCACTGATCATGAAGATGCCCGTCTCGTTGAACGTCGTCCTGCTCGTCGTCGGCTCGAGCCTGTTCTACACGTACGTCGGCCAGCTGGTGCCGCAGAAGCAGCTCCTGCCGCCCGCCGAGGTCGCGATCGCCGCCGACCTCACGACCGATCAGATGGTCAAGGTCGGCTTCGAAGTCGTGCAGCAGAAGGGCCTTTGTCTCACGTGCCACACGATCGGCAAGGCCGGCTCGCTGCGGTTCCCCGATCTCGCCGGTATCGGCGACCGCGCGAAGACCCGCAAGCCGGGCATGGACGACATCCACTACCTCGCCGAGTCGCTCTATCACCCGGACGCGTACATCGTGCCGGGCTTCAACGGCGGCATGCCCACCATCAACAAGCCGCCGATCGGCCTCACCGACAAAGAGATTCTCACCGTGATCGCGTGGCTCCAGAGCCTCGGGGGTACGCCGTCCGTGACGATGGCCACCAAGTTGCCGGACCAGACGGGGAGCTGAGGCGTGTCGCTGCTTAATCTACCGGTCATCCTGGGATTCGTCGCGGTGCTCGTCGTGCTCCGCGTGATGAAGGCGTCCCTCTTCGTGTGGATGCTCGCCTGGTGGCTCGGCATGTACGTGCTCATGAGCCGCGGCTTCGCGACGCCGGTGCCGGCGTCGGCGCAGAACATCTACATGGGCATCGTGACGCTCGCGCTCTTCGCGTACGTCACCTCGAGCGCCGAGCGGCAGCAGTCGTTCCTTGGCCCCCTCGTCAGCTTCGCGGGTGACTCGCGTTACACGATCCCGCTCGCGGTCGTGCTGCTCGCGTTGCCGGCGCTCGCCGCGTACCGGATCTGGGCCAACTCGAACGTCCCGGTCGAGCCGCCGTTCTTCGCGCGTACGGTCCATCCGTCGCCGCCGACGGAGATCACGGTGCACAACGAGAAGGTCGACATGATCGCCGGCGACAACCCGCTCCGGCACCTCGAGAAGAGCGATCCGGAGAAGTTCAAGCAGCACGTCGCCAACGGCAAGGACACCTACTACAAGCACTGCTTCTACTGTCATGCCGACGCGCTCGGGGGCGACGGGATGTACGCCCACGGCGTCAATCCGGCGCCCGCGAATTTCATCGATCAAGGCGTGCTTCCGAACTTCACCGAGACCTTTTTCTTCTGGCGCATCGCGAAGGGCGGTCCCGGAATGCCGGAGGAAGGCGCGCCGGGCGACTCGGCCATGCCGGAGTGGGAGCGCTTCTTGAGCAACGAAGAGATGTGGGAGGTCGTGCTCTTCCTCTACGATCACACCGGCTACCGGCCGCGCGCGCGGGAAGAGCATGGCGATCACTGAGATGAGGCTCCTGACCGTTCTCTTGGCCGTCGCGTTCGCCGCGCCGGCATTCGCGCAGAACGACGCGGGCAAAGAGCTCTACACCCGGAACTGCGCCCAGTGTCACGGGGACAAGGGTGATGGCAACGGCGTCGCGGCCCCGCATCTGATGCCGCGCCCGCGCGATTTCACCTCGGGCAAGTTCAAGATCCGCACGACGCCGAGCGGCAAGCTCCCGACCGACGCCGACCTGCACCACATCATCAAGGTCGGCATGCCGTACACGTCCATGCCGGCGTGGCCGAACCTCACCGACGCCGAGATCGACAGCCTCGTCGGATACGTGAAGTCGTTCCATCCTGACTTCGCGAAGCCGGAGGCCAAGGTCGAGGGGATGAAGATGCCGACCCCGCCGGCCCTGTCTGCGGAGTCGGTGGAGCGCGGCAAGACGCAGTACGCGGAGCTCGGCTGTGCGGGCTGCCACGGCGAGACGGGGCGCACCGACGGCACCACGGCGCCGACGCTGAAGGACGACGCCGGCTACCCGATCCGCCCCGCCGACCTCTCGCGGCCCTGGACGTTCCGCGGCGGTGCGAAGCGCGAAGACATTTTCCGCACCATCACCACCGGGCTGAACGGCACGCCGATGCCGGCGTTCGGCGAGGCGTTGTCGGCCGAACAGCGCTGGGACCTGACGGACTACATCTACTCGCTCGGCGGCGGCGAGAGCCCGAACTACTCCGCGCTGCTGACCGCGAAGAAGACGACCGAGGAGATCGACCTCGCGAAGCCGGAGCTCTTCGACCAGGCGCCGCCCGCGTTCTTCCCGATCGTCGGTCAGATCATGCAGCCCGGCCGGGCGTTCCACCCGGCGTCGAACGGCCTCACCGCGCGCGCCATCTACAACGACAGCGACGTCGCGATCGAGCTCCGCTGGCACGACATGCGGGGCACGTCGACGGGCAAGAACGGGCCGGACATTCCCGTGCCCGCCGAAGAGGACGCCGGCGAGGCGGCGGCCGCGAAGCCCGCGGCGGCGGCCGACGACGGCGGCGGCTGGGGTGATGCCGAGGCCGCGCCGGGCGATGCGAAGCCCGCGGCGAAGGCGGATGATCCCTGGGGCGACGCCGAGGCGAAGCCCGGTGACGCGGCGGACGGCGGGGATCCCTGGGGCGAGGATACCGGCGGCGCGCCGGCGGGCGGCGAGCAGTCCGAGTTCTCGGACGCGGTCGCGATCCAGTTCCCGGTGACGCTCCCGACCTCGATCCGGAAGCCGTACTTCATCTTCGGCGACAAGGACTACCCCGTGCACCTCTGGTACGCGGACCTCGCCAAGAAGATTCCCTCGCTGTACCTCGGGAGCGGCAGCGACAAGCTCGAGAACCTCGGGCCACGCGATCTCACCGTCTCGAGCCGATTCGAGAAGGGCGAGTGGCGCGTCGTGTTCAAGCGCCGCATGCGCAGCGCCGGCGCGCTCTCGTTCGAGGAGCACGGCTTCGCGCCGATCGCATTTTCGGTATGGGACGGCGCCAGCAAGGAGCGCGGCAACAAGCGCGGCCTCACCACCTGGTGGTCGATTTATTTCGAGCCCGGCGAAAAGCCGTCGCCGGTGGGCTCGATGGCGGCCAACGCGTTCGGCGTGCTCGTGCTAGAGCTGGCGTTCGTCGCTTGGGCCCGCAGCCGCAAGCGCGGCGAGAAGACGGTAGCGAAGTAGCGTATTTCAGTTTCGTCTGGAGGAGCCGATGTACAAGACCATTTACGTCCCCGTCGACAATTCAGATTATTCCAATCAGGCGATCAGCGTCGCGGTGGACCTCGGAAAGGCCTTCCAGTCGAAGATGGTCGGCTGTCACGTCTATGCCGCCAAGATGCACGACTACCGCTTCAAGCAGATGGAATACACGCTGCCTGAAGAGTACCTCGAGGAAACCGAGCTCGACCGGCAGCGGAAGATCCACGACAGCCTGATCACGATGGGCTTGAAGCTGATCTCCGACGGCTACCTCGTCCCGATGCAGCAGCGGTGCGTCGAGGCCGGCCTCGAGTTCGAGCCGCGCATGATGGACGGCAAGCACTCGGTGGAGATCGTCGCCGACGTCAACGCCAACGACTACGACCTGGTCGTTCTCGGCGTGCTCGGCCTCGGCCGCGTGCGTGACAGCTCGATCGGCTCGGTGTGCGAGCGTGTGGCGCGTCGCTCCAACAAGGACGTGCTCATCGTGAAGCACATCCCGGCGGCCGACGACACGACCGAACGGGACACGATCCTCGTCGGCATCGACGGCTCGCCGCAGTCGTTCGGCGCGCTCATGACCGCCATCGACCTCGCCAAGCGCTTCGGCAAGAAGGTCGAGGCGATCGCCGTGTACGATCCGTACCTGCACTACACGGTCTTCAACGGGATCGTGAACGTGCTGACCGAGAAGGCCGCCAAGGTCTTCCGCTTCGAGGAGCAGAACCAGCTCCACGAAGAGGTGATCGACACCGGCCTCGCCCAGATCTACCAGTCCCACCTCGAGGTCGCCGAGAAGATGGCGGCCGCGGCGGGCGTCGAGATCACCAAGACGCTCCTCGACGGCAAGGCCTTCCAGAAGGTCCTGAACCACGCGCGGAAGACCAATCCGTGGCTGCTCGTCGTCGGCCGGATCGGCATCCACAGCGCGAAAGAAGAGACCGACCTCGGCAGCAACACCGACAATCTCTTCCGCAACGCGCCGTGCGACATCCTCCTCACCACGCGGCTCGAATACCCCGAGCTCGACGTCAAGGCCGAGGAGTCGATCCGGTGGACGCCCGAGGCGGAGCAGCGCATGACGCGCGTGCCCGCGCTCGTGCAGGGCATCGCCCGCACGGCGATCTACCGCCTCGCCGTCGAGAAGGGCCACAGCGTCATCACGAGCGACCTGCTCGACGAGGCGATGGACCGGTACATGCCGAAAGGAGCGAAGGCCGCCACCAAGCTCGCCGAGGCCGTCATCCTCGAGCATGCGGCCGAGCGCTCGATTTCTATCTGTCGGAAATGCGGTGTGTCCGCCTCCGAGGCCAACGCCGTCACCTGCTCCGTCTGCGGCAGCACGTCCTTCCAGGTCGTGACGCCCGAGATGGTCGAGCAGATCATGGAGATGGAAGGCGGCGGCACCGAAGAAACCGCCTACGACGGCCGGAAGCTCACCTGGACGCGCGACGCGAAGCAGGCGCTCTGGACGATGACCGACGCCTACAAGCGCCGGCGCGTGAAGGCCCGGGTCGAGAAGGCCGCGCGCCTGAAGCGCATGTCGGCCGTCAGCCTCGAGTTCGCGCGTGGCATGATCGAGGAAGAGACCGGCGTCCCGCTGGTGCTGCCCGCCAACGGTGACGTCGCCGCCGAGGCTCCGGCGTCGATCAGCGAGGGCAAGAAGCTGATCGCGCGCGACGCCAAGAACAATCCGCTCTTCTCGGAGCTCGGTTGGGAGGCGGACGCCGTCCAACGTGTCCTCCGCGTGCCTGCCGGGTTCATGCGTGACCGGACGCAACGTCGCATCGAGGAGCTCGCGGTCGAGCGTGGGGTCACCGTGATCGATCTCGCCACCGTCGAAGCCGGGATCGAGGACGGGCGGAAGGCGATGGAAGAGATGATCAAGGGGTACAGCGCGAACCCGGCGCCGGCGCGGGCGGTCATGGAGGCGGCGGAGCCGCCGCGTGAGCTGATCAATCGCGTGGAGCCGGCTTCTACTGCTGGTAGCGCGTTGCCGTTGAATGAGGTCGGGATCATGGCGGCGATGGAAGCGAAGCGGCGCGGGAATCCTACCGAGCACTGAAGATCGTTTGTTCGTGCGCCGGTTGTGTCACGCGCGCGGGGTGGGGCGTCCGGCGACGGATCCTGCGAGCCTTGCCGCGCGTAAGCCATATTGGCTTGGTTGGGGGCCGGCGGCGCGCTCTCGGCCGAGATCGGATCCGCCGCCGGACGCCCCACCCCGCGCCTCAGTACCGTTCTCGGTAACCAACCGGTAGGGTCCTGCCGAGGATTCGATGGCCGGGTATCGCTTTTGTCGGTCGGACGACATTCCGCTTCTGGTCGACGCCTACAATGCTTGTTGGGTGCCGCACTTCGGCGCCAACTCTGCGCTCACGGTCGAGGGGTTCAAGCGCGGGATTCGGGAGCTCGGGTTTTGGTCGTCGAGCTGCATGGTGGCGTTCGACGGCGATGAGGCGATCGGTGTGCTCATCGGGGCGAAGCGCGACGGTGAAGCGAACTGCGTCCATCGACTCGCGGTGAAGCCGGGGTGGGAGCGGCGGGGGCATGGGCGGCATCTCTTGACCTCGCTCGCGGACAAGGCGCGCATCCTTGGGCCCGCACGGCTCGTTGCCGAGATTCCCGCCGATTGGACGGCGATGCGGTCGTTTTTCGAGAAGACGGGGTTCGTCGAAGAAGCGCGGTACGTGGACTTCGTGCGTAGCCCGATGCCTGGCGCCACGGCGGGTGATCCGCGCGACGAGCTTCTGGTGCCGATCACGCTCGATGAGCTCGTCGAGAGCGGCGCGTTCGACGTCTCGGTGCGGCGGCCCTGGGCGCGTTCGCTGGCGTCGCTGCGGGCGAAGGGCGAGGCCCTGGCGGGGCTCGCGGTCGCGACGGATCGGATCGAGGCGTACGTGCTGTACGTCGCGGGGGCGGATGGTGCGCCTGCCGACGTGTGGGGGCTCGGCGCGGCCGACGAGGGTGCGGGCGCGGCGCTGCTCGGCTTCCTGCTCGCGCGGCTCGGAGCGGTACGGATCGTCGGCGTGTCGGAGCGCGAGGTCCCGTCGGCGCTGCTCGCGGCACTCGGCTGCACGCCGGCCGGCGAAACGATCGGCTACGTGACGAACCAGACCTGAGACGGCCGTCGGCGCGGCGGAGGCGGGCTCACCCGCCTTTGTTGCCCACGCCTTCCGGCCCGTAGACGTCCGCCGGTCCCGCGCCGCCTTCGCCGAGGCGGCCCCCCGGTCCGAGGTGTCCCTTGCCGGGGACGTAGTTCACCTCGACGCGGATGCCGTCAGGATCCTCGAAGAGCACCGAGTAGTAGCCGGGCGCGAAGCCGCCATCCTCCGGCGGGTGCACGACCGTCGCGTGCAGCTCGTCCACGATGAAGCGGTGGACGGCATCGACGTCCTCGCGGCTGCGGGCGCGGAAGCAGAAATGGTGCAATCCCGATCGTTCCTGATCGAACGCGCCGCTCGGCCGCTGCGCGGCGCGGACGAGGATGCCCGTCCGGCTGCCGATCCAGTACCCGACGTCGGTTCCGCTGATCAGCGTCTGCATGCCGAAGAACCCGCAGAGCTTGCCCCAGAAGGGGAGACAGCGCCCCGGGTCGTTCACCGAAAGCTGGATGTGGGCGATACCGTTCAGGTCGACGGACATGGGCTGCTTCTGGCGACGGCGCCGGCTCGAGTCAATGCGCGCCGCCGCCTACTGCAATCCGACCGCGTCGACGACGCCGCGACCGCAGCCGCGCGGGACCGTGGGCGCGGACAGGATCAGCGCGCGGAGGTCGGACGTCGCGTCGATCGTTCCGCGCAAGTTGATCCGCATCTCGGTGAGGAGGGTCCGGTCGCCGCCCCGCTCGCGCTCGCACACGAAGGTGACGCGCGAGCCGGCGTCGGCTCCGAACGCGCGATCGAACTCGGCTCGCAGGTCGTTGGTGTCGATGCTCGTCCCCGTCCGGCGGGAGAGGAAGCCCTGCACCGGCGAAGCATCGAGAGCGCCGAGGAGCGCGATGGCCGTCCGGAAATAGTCGTCGGCCGACGTGCCGTGGCAGCTTCCGTGCCGCGTCCATTCGTGGCGGTCGAGATGCGACTGCACACCCGGCATGACGCGTGCGAGCGCGTCCCGCGTGCTCGGCGTCACGTCCACGCGCGCGAGCCGATCCCAGCGCTTCGCGCGATCCAGTGTCTCCTGCGCGGGAGAGATGCCGCAGTACTCGGCGCCCTCCGGCCAGAGGCCGTGCAACGTCAGATGGGTCGCGTCGAAGCGGCCGGCGGTCATCGACGTGCACTCGGGCCGCGACGATCGGATCTCGCAGAAGCTCGGTTGCCAACTGACCGCGAGCACGGCATCGCGGGCGCGCGCGGCGTGTCCGACCGTCCGCCGCGGTGTCGGTACGGGCGAGCGCGTCGGCTCGGGCGGCACCGTAGCGCCCGCCGTCCTGAAGACGCCGCATTCGACGGCGACCCAGCGCTGGCTCGGCGACGCCTCCGGCACCTCGACGAGGTAGTAGGTCGCGACGGCGGCGTTCTGGCCGCGCAGCGCGTACGCCCGGTCGATCGTCGTCGTGACGTTGCCGGGATTGGTCGCATCGCGGAACGATCGGTACGCCGGGCACGCGCGGCGCGCGACGAAGAAGCCGGCGCGAGGAATCTGCGCCCCGGCGTCGGCGCTCATGGCAACGACGGCGACGAGGGCGGCGACGAGGGCGGCGACGATGCGTGACGTGATGGGCACGCGTCGAGGTGGTCACATGTCGTGCGGCGGGTCCAGGCGCGCGGCGACCCGATCGGAACGGATCGGGCACGCGCACGACGCCGAAGAGCCGGGCTCCGACGGCTCTCGGCCGGATCGAATCGACCGCCGGCCGGCGGTCCGCCGGCGGCTTGCGCATTCGGCCGATCTCGGGGATGAACGTGGGCGCTTCGTATGAAGACGTACCACGACATCGCCGGGGACGGCGGCTCCGACGTCATCGGCCAGGTCGTCGCGAAGAAATCGCAGATCGCCGAGAGCCTGGCGGAGGTCCGCCATCTGGTGGCGGTCGGGTCGGGGAAGGGCGGCGTCGGCAAGAGCACGCTCACGATGCAGCTCGCGGAGGCGTTCCGGGGCGACGGTGCACGGGTCGCGATCCTCGACGCCGACCTGAACGGCCCGTCGCAGGCCCGCATGGCCGGACTACGGGGCGCTCCCATCGTGCCGGGCGCCAAGGGGCTCGTGCCGCCGAAGACCGCGAGCGGCATCGGCGTCGTGTCGATGGGCGCGCTCTTCCCGGAGTCGCAGGCGGTCGACTTCGACAGCGTGTCGAGCGGCGACTCGTACGTCTGGCGCGCGACCCGCGAGTTCTCGGCCTTCGGCGACCTGCTGGCGGGCGTCGGCTGGGGTCCGCTCGACTATCTGTTGATCGACCTTCCGCCGGGAGCCGAGCGGACCTTCCAGTATGCCGAGTTCCTCGGGGCCGCGGCGGCGTTCGTCCTCGTGACGATTCCGTCGGACGTGTCGCGCGGCGTGGTGTCGCGTGCGGTCGCGGCGATGCGGCGGACGCCGAACCGCATCCTCGGGTACGTCGAGAACATGAGCGGCTACTACTGCGCGGACTGCAACGAGGTACGGCCGCTCTTCACCGGCGAGGCGGGGGTCGACCTCGGGTTGCCGCGGCTCGGCGCGGTCCCGTTCGATCCCGAGCTCGCGGCTGCGTGTGATCGCGGCGCGCCGTTCAGCGACGAAAGCCGTCCCGCAGTGCAGGCGGTCCGGACAGTCGCCGCCGAGATCACCAAGCTCCTGGAGGTTCGAGGATGAAATTTCTCTGCGTGCTCTGCGACCAAGCCATGAAATTGGTGGAGATGGCGCCGCCGGATCGCGGAGCGCTCTCGATCGTCTACGAATGCCCCGAGTGCGCCCACCGGATCGCGATGCTCACGAATCCGCTCGAGACGCAGGTGGTGTCGTCGCTCGGCGTGCAGATCGGGCCGGGGCAGGGCGACATCTCGAAGTGCCCGTTCTCGGGCATGGTGCAGGAGATGACGGGCGGGGTCGCCGCCGGTGACGCGCCGGCGAAGCCGGCCGTCGTGTGGACCGAGGCCGCGTTGCAGCGCCTCCAGCGCATTCCGGATTTCGTCCGGCCGATGGCGCGCACGGGCATCGAGAAGTACGCGCAGGACCAGGGGCTCTCCGAGATCGACGAGCGCGTTCTCGATCACGCGAAGGATCACTTCGGCATGTGACGATGGAGAGCTCCGCCGCGCCCGACGCGTTCGCGCGTCCGTACGTCATCTCGTGGAACCTCACGTATCGTTGCAACCTCGCCTGTGAGCACTGCTACCTCGACGCCGGAGGAAAGCCCGCGGTCGACACGCCCGCGTTCGCGGATCGCAGCGAGCTCGACACCGAAGCGTGCTACCGCGTCGTCGACGAGATCGCGGCCTTCGCGCCCGACGGTCTCCTCATCCTGACGGGCGGCGAGCCGCTCCTCCGCCGCGACATCGTCGAGATCATCCGCTACGCCGCCGCGCGCGACTTGTGGGTCGTGGTCGGCACCAACGGCGTGAAGATCACCGCCAACCTCGCCGCGATCCTGAAGCGCGAGGGCGTGCGCGGGCTGTCGCTGTCGCTCGACGCGCTCGACGAGGCGCGCCACGACGCGTTCCGCCGCGTGACCGGCGCGTTCCGCAACACCGTCGAGGGCGCGAAGATCCTCGCCGCCGAAGGCCTGCCGTTCATCGTGCAGACCACGGTCGGTAGTCACAACGTCGCCGAGCTCGCCGCCATCGCCGACTTCGCGTACGAGGAGCTCGGCGCGCGGGTCTGGAACCTCTACTTCCTCGTGCCGACCGGGCGGGGGGCGCACGTCTCCGACCTCGACGATGCCGCATATGACCGGGTGCTCGGCGAGCTCGCCGTGCTCCAGAAGAAGTTCGCGGGGCGCATGCTCGTGAACGCGAAGTGTGCCCCGCACTACGTCCGCATTCTCCAGGCCGAGGATCCGAGCTCGCCCTTCATCAAAGGATACGCCGGCGGCGCCGGCGGCTGTCCGGCGGGCACGCACTACATGGGCATCCGGCCGAACGGCGACGTGACGCCGTGCCCGTATCTCCCGGAGTTCGGCGGCAACCTCCGGACGCAGAGCCTCGGCGAGATCTGGCGCACCTCGGAGATCTTCCTTCGCATGCGCGACCGGCCCGCGCTCGGCGGACGGTGCGGCGCGTGCGAGCTCAACGCCGCATGCGGCGGCTGCCGCGCGCGCGCCTACGGCATGACCGGCGACGACATGGCCGAGGATCCGCTGTGCACGCACCAGCCCGGCACGTTTCTGCCGCCGGCGGCGCCGTCGATCGAGTACGGCGCGCCCGCCGAGACGCCGGCGTCCGCGGAGGGCGAGGTCGAGTGGGATGCCGCGGCGCGTGCGCGCATGAAGGAGATCCCCGCGTTCGTGCGCGGCATGGTCACGCGCCGGGTCGAATCGTACTGTCGCGAGCGCGGGATCGCGCGCATCACGCCGGAGATCCTGGCGGAGATCCGCGCGAAGATGCCGACGCCCAAGTTGTTCGGAAGCCTGCGTCAGCAGTAGCGGTGCACGAGGTCGACCAGGTCGTTCAGATTGAGCGGCTTCTGGAAGACGTGCGGGATGGCGAGGGCATCGGCCATGCGGCGGATGTCGTACGCGCCCGAGTAGAGCACGACCGGAATGTCGGCGAGCTTGGGGTCGGCAGCCTGCCGTTCGCGGAAGCGCAGGCCGTCCATGACCGGCATGTGGTAGTCGAGCAGGATCAGGCAGGGACGCACGTGATCATGGAGGAGGTCGAGGGCGCGGACGCCGTTGTCGGCGACGACCGTCGAGTAGCCTTCCGACTGGAGCAGCGTGACGAGGGCATCGCGCGTGTCGAGATCGTCCTCGACGATCAACACGGGCTTTCCCGACACGCTGGCGGCGTGAGCAACGGCGCCTCGCACGGTAATCAGAGTCCTCACGCGCGCGGTCGGAGTCAACCCGCGACCCGCGCTTTTCTACAGACGTGCGTGTAAGGCCTGCCGTGTCGGCTGCTCGTCCGCGGACCGCGCCGCGGCATCCCGACCGTTTGCGGTTACACATCGTGCGGCATGTATCGTGCTGCACCGGGGCGAGACTCTGAACCCTCGGTGACCCCGCCGCCGGGCTTCTCCTCGAACCATCTCGTTTCCGGAGGTCCAGCGATGATCGGTCAGCTCTCGAGCCCACGCGCGACGCACGCAGTGCTCGTGGTCGATCCCGATGACGACGTCCGCGCGTGTCTCGTCCTCTACCTGCGCATGCGCGGCATGTGCACCGTCGGCGCGAGCGGCGCGTGCGATACGCTCGAACGTCTCCGAGCGGGGTTTCGTCCCTGCGTCGTGTTGGTCGACCCGCGCCGCGCCGGGCTCGCGGCCTGGGAGATCGTCGACTACCTGCGCTCGGACTCGGTGCTGGCGTCCGTGCCGCTGGTGCTGGTCGCGCGCGAGCCGCTGCTCGTGAAATCGGCGCAGTGGCGGGGCATCCGGGCGTGTGTCGAGAAACCCGCGGTCCCGGCGGCGTTCGTGGACGCGATCGAGCGCCAGTGCCGGCGTGGCTGGTTGCACCAGCGCGGTGGACCGCGGACTGCGCCGGCGCTCGTCCGGCCGACGTCCGTCCCTCGGGAGGCTTCTCGCGTCGCGGGCGCCGGGCGCCGCGGCTAGGAGCAACTGAGGTTCTACCTTCCCTAGACCGCTTCGGCGACGTTGCTTTCGATCGGGCACTCCAGGCGTACGGTCGTTCCCGCGCCGGGCGCCGATCGGACGGCCAAGCGCCCGCCGAGGGCGACCGCGCGCTCCTCCATCGCGACCAGGCCGAGCGCGCGCGAGCGGAGCGTGTCGCGATCGAAGCCGCGGCCGTCGTCGCGCACCTCGAGGGCGAGCGTCCGGTCGTCCGTCGTCAGGGTGAGCGCGATGCCGTGCGCGTGCGCGTGGCGGACGGCGTTGGCGAGCGCCTCCTGCGCGACCCGATACACGCCGACCTCGACGTCCTCCGACAGTCGAGGCAGGTCCGATGGAACGTCGACCGAGATCGTGGTGCCGCTCGCGGCCATGCCCTCCGCGAGCGCGCGGAGGCATTCGCCGAGCCCGAGGTCGGAGAGCTGCAACGGCCTGAGCTCGCGGGCGAGCAGCCGAAGGTGCTCGCCGACGGTCCGGAGATGGCGTTGCACGGTCCCGAGCGTTGCCGCGGCGCTCGCCGAGACGCCGCGCTGGCGGGCCGACTCGACGAGGATGCCGATGCCGACGAGCTCCTGACAGACGCCGTCGTGCAGGTCGAAGCCGAGGCGTTTCCGTTCCTCCTCGCGGATCGCGGTCTGGCGAATCCCCATGAGGCGCAGTTGCTCCTCGCGCTCGCGGAGCGCCGCGAGCGTGCTCTGGAGCGCCTCGTCCGCGCCCCGGCGCTCGGTGACGTCGCGGCCGACCCCTTGCACCTCGGTGACGGTGCCCGCGGCGTCGGCGATGGCGCAGACCTCCCACTCGACCCACCGCCAGCCTTCCGGCGTGCGGCCACGACTGGTCCGGTGATAGCGATCGCCGGCGCGCACGGTGTGAAGGATCGTCCGGGCGCCCTCCACGTCGTCGGGATGGACGAACGCGAGGAAGTTCAGCGCGTCGAGTGGCGTGTCCTCGACGCCGTACTTTCGGCGGCACGCGTCGTTCAGGAAGGTGAGGTTGCCGTCGAGGTCGGCGCGGTAGATGAGCGCATCCTGCGACTCGACGAGCCCGCGGTAGCGCGCCTCGCTCTCGCGGAGCGCCGCCTCGGCGAGCCACCGTTCGGTGACGTCGCGGCTGATGCCGCGAAATCCGATGACGGTCCCGTCCGCGTCGCGCACCGCGTACGCGACCACCTCGACCCAGATGCGACCGCGCGCCGAGCGCCATTCCAGCACCGTGGGCGGCAGCGCGCCGCCCGAGGCGAGACGGGCGCGGAGCGTCGCCGCGCTCGCGGCATTCGTCTGCGGTGGCGCGATGTGCTCGTCGACGTTGCGGCCGAGCAGCTCCGCGGGCGCGAATCCGAGGATGCGGGCGCCCGTTTCGTTGACGTAGGTGAGGCGGCCCTCGAGGTCGCTCGCCCAGATGAAGTCGCGGGCGTTCTCGGTGATGTCGCGGTAGGTGTCGCGGGAGGCCGCGAGCTCGCGTCGCGCCTCTTCCTCGCTCCAACGCCGGTGGAGCGTGGTGCGGAAGTTGCGCGCGTGCCCCTCGGCGATGGCGATGCAGAGAAGCGCCGCGATCGTGATCACGGGAACGAGCTCCGCCGTGGGGAGCGCGTATCCCGTCCACGGCGCGGCCGCCGCGAGGAGCCCGAGCGACCCGGCCGTCAGCACGGATTCGGGCCGCCAGCCCCACGGAAACACGAGCGCCGACGTCGCGCAGGTCGTGAAGAGAACGAAGCCGATGACCTCGCCCGTCGTGCCGGCGCGCACCAACAGCACGACGTTGGTCGCCGCGATGACGATGCCGGACGCGACCGTCGTCGACAGGACGTATGGATGCCTGGCGTCGAGGCGGATGCGCCGCCACGCGGTGGTGAGCACGAGGCTTTGCACGGCGAGGGTCACGAGCGCGGGCACGCCGTTCGCCGGGTCGACCCACACGAGGGCGCAGACCCACACCACCATCGGCAGCAGGCAGCCGGCCGCGAAGCGGCCGAAGCGGGTGGCGATGGTCACACGAGCGGCGTCCTCGAGCCGTGGGGCGCTCATGGGGGTCTAGCGGACGTAGAGCACGTCCTCGCCGCGCCTGTCACGACGGTAAAGACCTGACGCCGTTTCGTGCAGATGCGGCCCGGCTGGCCTCGCTATCAAAGGATAGAGGATCCCCCGGCGGCGGTATCGGCGAGGGTGTCGCGAATCACGCCGAGCGCGCGCTCGAGCTCGCGGTGGTCGCGGGCGGCGCCGAGCCCGAGCCGAACGGCGGGTGGCACGCCGCCGCGGCCGACCGCGAAGAGCTCGGCCGGCGCGATCGCGACCCCGCGCTTCAGCACCGCCCGGGCGAAGGATTCTCCGCTCCAGGGATCGGGAAGCTCGAGCCAGAGGTGGAGCGCGTGCGGATGTCCGAGGGGGCGCGGCGCGGTTCCGCCGGTGTCGAGGCCGCGCAGCACGCGGCGCGCGATCGCTTGGCGCGCCGTCGCCTCGCGGCGCTGCGCGGCGATCACGCGATCGGCGGTGCCGTCCTCGATCCAGGTCGCGGCGAGCTCGGCCGTGATCGGCGCCGCCATCCACGTCGTCGCCCAGATGCTGCGCTCGACTTGCTCGACCGCGTTCCGCGGCGCGGTCACGAACGCGACGCGGAGGCCCCCCGCGAGCGCTTTCGACGTCCCGGCGATGTGGTACGTGCGCTCGGGCGCGAAGTGCGCGAGCGGCGGCGGCGCATCCGGCGCCAGAAAACGATGGACGTCGTCCTCGATGATCGCGACGTCGTGACGGCGTGCGAGCTCGGCGATCGCGCGGCGGCGCGCGGCCGGCAGCACGCTCCCGGTCGGGTTGTGAATCGTGGGCATGCAGTAGAGGAAACGCGCGCCCGAGCGCGCCAGCGCCTCTTCGAGCGCGTCGACGCGCATGCCGTCGGCATCCATGGCGATGCCTTCGAGCGGCAGGTGGAGGAGATTCGAGAGCGCCTTCATCCCGGGATAGGTGAGCGCCTCGGTCAGGATGCGGTCGCCCGGCTTCGCGAGCGCCGAGAAGATCGTCACCATCGCGTGCTGGGCGCCGGCGCAGACGAGCACTTGCTCGGGCTCGGCGTCGACGCCGTACCGCGTCGCCCACGCGGCCCCCGCGGCACGATGCCGCGCGGCTCCCGCGTGCGGTTGATAGCGCAGCAGCTCGCCGACGTCGGACCGGCGGGCGAGGGCACGGAGCGCCGCCGCCAGGTCCGGCGCGACGCCTTCGACCGGGACGTTCAACGCGAGATCGACGACACCCGGGCGCGGCCCGCCCGGTACGAAGGTCGCGGTCCGGAGCGGCGCCGGACCGACGAAGGTGCCGCGGCCCACCTCCCCGCGTACGAGCCCGCGGCGCTCTGCCTCGCTGTACGCGCGCGTCACGGTGCCGATCGCGACGCCGATCGCGTCGGCGAGCTCGCGATGAGTGGGGAGACGCGCCCCCTCGGGTAGGTGGCCGCTCGCCACGTCGCGCGCGAGCGCGTCGACGATCGCGGCGTAGCGCGTCTTGCCAGGCTCGCTGACGACTTTCGGCGTCCACATTGTCATAGCGACAATAAATATTTTGACACTGCGACGAGTGTCAATTAGCGAGCTTCCATGGTGCTCTCTGGGGATATTTCCGAAGTATTGTCTCAGGACAATCTTCCGAGCCTCGACCTCGCGCTTCGCCGGGCCGCGGCGCTCGCGATCGACTTCCTCGCGGGTGTCGACGGCCGTCGCGTCGGCGCAGGCCGCGAGCCGCACCTGTCCGACGTCCTGCCGGACGTCGGCGCGAGCCCGGAGGCCGTCGTCGTGGAGCTCGCCGCGGCGGTGGATTCCGGCCTCGTCGCGAGCAACGGCCCCCGCTACTTCGGCTTCGTGAACGGCGGGACGCTTCCCGCGGCGCTCGCGGCCGACTGGCTCGCGAGCGCGTGGGACCAGAACGCGTGCCTGCACGTGATGTCGCCGGCCGCCGCCGCCGTCGAGCGCGTCGCCGCGCGCTGGCTCGTCGAGCTCTTCGGCCTGCCGGCCGAGACGAGCGTCGGCTTCACGACCGGCGCCACGATGGCGAACTGCACCGCCCTCGCGGCGGCGCGCCAGGCGGTGCTCGCGGACGTCGGCTGGGACGTCGCCGAGCGCGGGCTCGCCGGAGCGCCGGCGCTGACCGTCGTCGTCGGCGACCACGTCCACGCGAGCGTGCTCGCGGCCCTCCAGCTTCTCGGGATCGGGCGCGCGAGCCTGCGCCGCGTCGCCGTGGACGGGGAAGGACGCATGCGGGGCGACGCCCTCGCGGAGGCGCTCGCCGCGAGCGACGGGCCGCGCATCGTCTGCGCGCAGGCCGGGAACGTCGGCAGCGGCGCGAGCGATCCGTTCGCGGCGATCGCCGACGCGATGGCCGTCGCCTACGCGCGCGACGGCCGGCGTGGCTGGCTCCACGTCGACGGCGCCTTCGGACTCTGGGCCGCCGCGTCGCCCACGCGCCGCGCGCTCGTCGCGGGGGTCGAGCGCGCCGATTCCTGGGCGACCGACGCCCACAAGTGGTTGAACGTGCCCTACGACTGCGGCGTCGTGTTCGTGCGCGACGCCGCCGCGCATCGCGCGGCGATGACCGTCGCGGCGTCGTATCTCGCCGCCGTCGGCGCCGCGGAACGCGACGGCGCCGACTTCGTGCCCGAGCTCTCGCGGCGGGCGCGCGGGATTCCCGTCTACGCGGCCTTGCGGTCGCTCGGTCGGCACGGGGTCGCGGCGCTCGTCGACCGCTGCTCCGAGCGGGCCCGCCGGATGGCGGCGCTGCTGCGTGCGGCCGAAGGTGTGACGATCCTGAACGACGTCGTCTTGAACCAGGTGCTCGTGCGCTTCACCCCCGCCGGCGGCGGCGACGCCGACGCGTGCACGCGCGACGTGATCCGCCGCGTGCAGGACGACGGCACCTGCTGGCTCGGCGGCACCACGTGGCACGGCGCCGCCGCCATGCGGATCTCGGTGTCGCACTGGGCGACGAGCGAGGACGACATCACGCGGTCCGCGGCGGCGATCCTCCGCTGCGCACGGGCCGCCGGCCTGGAAAGGAAAGGGACATGAGTACGAACGGTGATGCGCAGAAGCTCAAGATCCACTTGGCGGAGATGTTGAAAGGCGGCGTGATCCTCGACGTGACCGACGCCGATCAGGCGCGGATCGCGGAAGACGCGGGTGCCGCGGCCGTGATGGCGCTGGAGCGCGTGCCCGCCGACATCCGCCGCGAAGGCGGCGTCGCGCGGATGGCGGCGATCGAGCGCATCGAGGCGGTCCGGGCCGCGGTGTCGATCCCCGTGATGGCCAAGTGCCGCATCGGCCACTTCAGCGAGGCGCGCGTGCTCGAGGCCCTGGCGGTGGATTTCGTCGACGAGAGCGAGGTGCTGACGCCCGCCGACGACCAGTACCACATCGACAAGCACGCCTTCCGGGTGCCGTTCGTCTGCGGCGCGCGCGATCTCGGCGAGGCGCTCCGCCGCATCGGCGAAGGCGCGGCGATGATCCGCACCAAGGGCGAAGCGGGGAGCGGCAACATCGTCGAGGCCGTTCGCCACCTGCGCCAGCTCGGACGGGAGCTCCGCGAGCTCGCGGCGGCGCCGGTCGAGGAGCGGATGACGCGCGCGAAGCAGCTGGGCGCGCCGTACGAGCTCGTGGCGCGGGTCGCGGAGAGCGGCCGTCTGCCGGTGCCGAACTTCGCGGCCGGCGGCATTGCCACGCCCGCCGACGCGGCGCTCTGCATGGCGCTCGGCGCCGAGTCGGTGTTCGTCGGGTCGGGCATCTTCAAGTCGGAAGATCCGGCGGCGCGGGCCCGCGCGATCGTCCGGGCGACGACGCATTGGCAGGACCCGGGCGAGGTGCTGGCGGCGTCGCGCGGGCTCGGCGCCGCCATGCCGGGGCTCGCGATGGAGGCGCTCGCGCCCGAGGAGCGGCTCGCCGCCCGCGGCTGGTGACGATCGGGATCCTGGCACTCCAGGGCGGGTTCGCGGCGCACGCGCGGATGCTCGCGAGCGCCGGAGCGGCGGCAGCCGTGCTCGTGCGGAAGCCCGCGGACCTCGCCGGCGTCGACGCGCTCGTCCTGCCGGGCGGTGAGTCGACGGCAATGCTCTACGGGCTCGCACGCGACGCGCTCGAAGCGCCGGTCCGGGCGTTCGTCCGGAGCGGGCGGCCGGTCCTCGGGACGTGCGCGGGGGCGATCCTCCTGGCGCATGCCGTCCGTGGTCCCGCGCAGCGATCCTTCGACGCGCTCGACGTCGACGTCGAGCGGAACGCCTACGGAACGCAGCTCGATTCTTTCGAAGCCGAGGTCGACGCCGGCGGGGCGTTTCCGGACCTCCGTGCCGTCTTCATCCGCGCGCCGCGCATCGTGCGCGTCGGATCCGAGGTCGAGGTGCTGGCGCGCGTGGAGGGGGATCCGGTGCTCGTCCGGCGCGGGCCGATCTGGGCCGCCACGTTCCACCCCGAGCTCGGCGACGACCGGCGGGTGCACCGCGCCTGGCTGCGCGAGCTGTCGTAGCGTCGGCGCGGCGATGGGATCGCCACCGTCGCATTCGTGATTGCGTTCCGATGGCGCGCGGCGAATGCCAAGGGCCGTGCGCGTCGCGCCATCCGGCCTCGGGGGAGGCGGCCGCGCGCACCTGTCGGCGGAACTCGCACATGCCGCGCTGTGCGTCCGCGCGGGAACGTGGCGCGAGCCGAACGAGATCGCAACGCACGCGAACAGCCGCGGCGCATGGCGGCGGGTGGCACTGCCCGTGCAACGTCGATCCTTCGGAGGCAGCACGGTCGTGAGCCGGCAGCCGGAAGGAGAACGTTCATGCGAGCGCTCAGTGCGACGATGACACTTGGGATGTTCCTGATGATCGGGGTGGGGGGCGCGGCGGCGGACACGCAATGCATGCAGGACGCGAA
>Ga0268299_1001471_pt1 | contig 40755 bp, 32 predicted proteins | sample NOBtaG_FD_193484 | JGI IMG/M metagenome (GOLD analysis project Ga0268299, IMG submission 193484) | Activated sludge microbial communities from bioreactor in Nijmegen, Gelderland, Netherland - NOB reactor | ecosystem: Engineered > Bioreactor > Aerobic > Activated sludge | place: Netherlands... | reverse complement strand
AGGCGAGATTTTCGGCAGCCCGCTTTACATGAGCCCGGAGCAGTGCACGGGAACAGCCGTCGATCACAGGAGCGATCTTTATTCGCTTGGTTGTGTGTTTTTCGAAACTCTCACCGGCGCGCCGCCTTTTATCGGTGAATCGGCACTTTCTACGATGATGAAACATCAGTCGGAAAAGCCCCTTTCACTCAAAGAAGCTTCGCTGGGAACTCAATATCCTTTCGTATTGGAAGGAATTGTTCGTAAGCTTCTGGAAAAAGATCCAAACGATCGCTATCAGTCTGCAAGTGCTCTGGCAAAAGAACTCATACAGCTTGAAAGGAGACTGGCCGAGGAGTCGAAAAGCGCACTGCCGACCGTCGACCAGACTCAAGTGCTTAAGCGCGTAGACCGGCAGGACAAGAAAGAAATTGTTCTGAATGCATCTTCGTTTTCTCTGCTGCTCTCGATTGCAGCCGTCATATTCGCCCTTGGTGCTTTTACAAGCTTTATCGTCACAGCGCCAGGAAAAGAGAATTCTGCCGCACAGCCTCATCTAAATGACGAAACTTCAACTACACCGAGTCGATTTCCGGACGCCAGAGAATTGAAACTCGATTTGCTCGCCAGAGTAGCAAAGCAAACAAGAGCGAGTTCGCCTCAGGGCAATAAAGCGACTGATGGCACAAAAGATTCGGCCCAGGGCAACAATGAAGAAAATGCGATTTCGACTTTGCGAGAACTCGGTTCTACAAATCGCGAGTACGAAGAGAAAGTAACGCAGAGCACTCACTGGTCGATTCCGAATGGTTTGCGGCGTGATTACTCGTTCCCTCAAAAACTGCAGCTTGGCAGTTTGCTGACTGCAGGCGGTGAAAAGCACGATGCCATCGGTGAGCGATCTATTCTCAATGATGAACCTGTCGGATTTGTAGCCAATGACAATCTGACAAAGAATCCCGACTATCTGAAGAAATTCGCTCCTGACGAATTGACTTTGCTCGATCTGAATTGCAGTCACATCAAGTCCCCGGGGTTGTACAAAAATATTGGCCGTTTAACTGGGCTCAAATTTCTCAATCTATACGACACCAAGTTCGAGCCCAGCGACTATCCAATGCTGGCCAATCTAAAACAGTTGAGATACTTGAACGTTGCCTGGACCGGCGCCGATGTAAAAGCGCTGATGCGCTACTTGCCACCTGACAATCTATGCTCTCTGGATATATCAGGCTCGACTCAAAGTTCCGAACTGATTGGCAATATTTCTCGTTTCCCGAAACTCAGACAATTGATTTTGTGCCGCTGCCATCTCAGAGACAAAGATGTCGAACCACTTCGCAAGTCAAATTTGACTACGTTGTGCATCACCATTAACAACCATCTTACCGACCGGGCCATAGAATCGCTTTCCAGCTCGAAATCACTGCTCAGACTTGATTTGAGCGGTTTAAAAATCACCGCACAATGTTGGAAGTCGCTGGTGAAATATCCGCGACTGCAAAAGGTGAAACTTGGATATATGGGCTGGGATTCTCGGGACAAGCTCTTTTTCGCTCGGCAAATGCGCGAACATGCACCGCACATTTTTGTCGATTTCAATAGCAGCCATTATCAGGACTTTACGATGGCCGTCACCGACGTACCGTGGATCAATGAAGGCAATGATGTGCACAGCGTGCCGACGAGACTTTTCTTCGAGAGAGAGAAAGGCGAAAAAGATGCAAAACACGTGCAATGGTGAAAACGCTATCGGCTCCGGTTACGCCGCACGCGATTTCAGTTGTTTGATCAAATCGTCTTGTCCGAGCATGTAGCCTTGCTGAGCTTGTTCGTCGGCATATACGGCAATCGCGTTGACGCACTCGGTAATCAAGCTCGAGGGCGCGAATTCAGACATGCGCATCAATACTTGCTCGACGGCAATCCATTCTTTCGAATCCAGCGGAATGGACTCGTCCAGGCGCTGAGTCACCATGTGACGGTGTTTGGCGGCATCAGTGGGCTGAGTCTTGCGGCTTTGTGATTGACTTTGTGTTTTCTGATTGAACTTGACGCGTTTCATTTAAATAACTCCCAGACTGCTTAGTCCCCATCTCTTGCCTTCTCAAAAATTGGTCGGCTCGGACGTTGCCTAAGGCATGACGGAATCTTTGCTCGAATTAGGCAAAGATTGAAGAAATCTCATACGTGCACGTGATGAACGGTTTTCGATGGAACTAAAAACACTTGAAAACATCGTTTTCACTTTCGGACTTCTCGCAGATTTCCTACAGATTTCTCCATGGCTCTTTTGACGCCGGGTCAAACTATTAGTTCCGACTAAAGCACATTCTTTAGCATTGCCTATGCACCATAACGCCTTTAGATATCAGGGTTTTATCGGATACTGGCCGCAGGCATATGGGGTTCTAAATCTTTGCATCTAATCGCGCTTCGTCCAGCGTGCCGGTTTGACATCTCAAAGATGAGCGAATCCAAAGGCGTGAATGTTCACATCATTCCGGTTAGAGCGCTGCCAATTGATATAATTAAAGTAGTTCGATTCGGGGAACCCGTGCCGCCTCTCTAGCTTTTGTGAGGCGCGGTTTTCGTCGGGATGCTGCCAAGTTCAACGCTCTCCGGATCGCTACTGAGGCGACGAAGAGTATGTCCGTACTTTGGACAAACCAGTTTTGCGCAAAGCAAACAACTGAACAGGACAACAGCAATGAACGAGACTAAAGCAGCTACAGAAACGACGCATCCACATACGGGTATGACGACGCGCCATGATGCATGGTGGTTGGCTCCGTTGATGGTGGCAACAGGATTCACGATTTTCATCGTCTACGCGACATATCGTGCATTCGAAAACAACTACTACGAAATTGGAGCGATTATTTCTCCTTTTTATTCGCCGAAAATTGTTCTCGATTGGTTTCCTTTCTCTCCGGCATTACTTATCTTGTGGATGCCGGCAGGTTTTAGAGCCACTTGCTACTACTACCGAAAAGCCTATTACCGTGCTTACTTTCTGACGCCACCGGCATGCGGTGTGAAGATATACGGAACTAATAGTTATACTGGCGAGAGAGCTTTTCCATTCGTTCTGCAAAATCTGCACAGATATTTCTTCTATCTTGCGGTTCTAGTTTTGACCATCCTCTGGTACGACGCCTTCAAAGCATTGATCGAACCGACTTTCCATCTGGACCTTGTGACGGTGATCATGTTCATCAATTGCTTCCTTCTGTCCGGCTACACATTCGGTTGCCACGCATACAGACACCTGGCCGGCGGCGGATTGAATTGCTTCAGCAAAGACGAAAGCACCAAGCGCAGATTGAAAGTTTGGGAATTCGTCACCAAGCTCAACGAGCATCACATGGGCTGGGCATGGTTCTCGCTCTTCTCGGTAGGCTTCACTGACTTCTATATTCGCCAGGTTTGCGCGAACGTTTTCCCAAATCCGACTTTCTTTTAATCAGGATTCACGATAATGACTAATTACGAAACACACGAACATGATGTTCTCGTCATCGGCGCCGGGGGCGCCGGATTGAGAGCGGCAATCGAAGCCTCGGCGCAAGGAATGAACGTCGGACTGGTTTGCAAATCTCTGCTGGGCAAAGCCCACACAGTTATGGCTGAAGGCGGTGTCGCTGCGGCCCTCGGCAACGTCGATCCGGAAGACAACTGGGAAGTTCACTTCCAGGACACCATGAATGGTGGCAAGATGATGAACAACTGGCGCATGGCCCAGTTGCATGCGCAAGAAGCGCCAGACAGAGTGCGCGAGCTGCAAGAGTGGGGCGCGGTCTTTGACAGAACGAATAAAGGTCAAATTCTCCAGCGTGCATTCGGCGGTCACAAATACAAACGCCTCTGTCACGTCGGCGACAGAACCGGCTTAGAAATGATCAGAACTTTGCAGGATCAAGGTGTTCACCGCGGTTTTGCTGTTTATATGGAATGCTCCATCACCAAACTGATCAAGGACGGCGATAAAGTATCCGGCGCCTTCGGCTATTACAGAGAAGACGGGCGCTATGTACTTTTCAAAGCGAAAGCGATTGTTCTTGCCACAGGCGGAGTCGGCAAAGCCTTTACCGTCACTTCCAATTCGTGGGAGTACACGGCAGACGGACAGGGTCTGGCCTACGACGCGGGCGCTGACCTTATTGATATGGAATTCGTTCAATTTCACCCGACGGGCATGGTCTGGCCGCCCGGCGTTCGCGGCATCCTCGTCACAGAGGGCGTTCGCGGTGAAGGCGGCATATTGAGAAACAAAGACGGCTATCGTTTCATGCGCGATTATTTGCCGGAAAGCACCAAAGATCAGTTCTCCGCAAACGACGCGGAATCAGAGCGCTGGGTAAATGCTGCAATCGCCGGTGTGAAAACCAAAGATAAAAGACCGCCGGAATTGTCCACGCGAGACAATGTAGCGCGCGCCATCTATACGGAAGTCAAAGAAGGACGCGGTTCGCCGCACGGCGGAGTCTTCCTGGACATCAGCTATCAGGATGCAGCTCGCGTGCGTAAAAAATTGCCGTCGATGTATCACCAGTTCAAAGATCTGGCCGACGTCGATATCACGGCCGGACCGATGGAAGTCGGACCGACAATGCACTACATCATGGGCGGCATCAGAGTCGACGCCGACTCGCAAATGAGTCGCGTGCCGGGACTGTTTGCAGCCGGCGAATGCTCGGGCGGCATGCACGGCGCTAATCGTCTGGGTGGCAATTCTCTTTCCGACTTGATCGTATTTGGACGCCTCGCCGGACTCGGCGCTGCAGAATATGTCAAGAAATTAGGCGCTGCACCGGCTGTTCCTCAAGATCAAGTAGATGCGGCATTGGCTGAAATGGAAGAACCTTTCCAGCGTGGCGGCAGCGGCAGCGCCAAAAACCCCTACGACGTTCAGAAAAAACTGAATCAGATAATGAGCACGTATGTCGGCATCTTCCGCAACAAAGAAGATCTGGAAATAGGTATTCAAAAATTGCAGGAGCTGAAAGAAGACATCAAGAATGTTGGCACAAAAGGCTCCAAAACCTACAATCCGGGTTGGCACATGTGCCGCGATTTGAAAAACATGATGATCGCATCTGAAGCAATCGCCCTCAGCGCACTTTCCAGAGAAGAGAGCCGGGGAGCGCACAGCCGAACGGACTTCGAACAGCTCAATCCTGAACTCGGCAAATTCAATACCGCAGTATCAAAGGACGCAGATGGCATGAAGCTGGAAAAAACTCCCTGCCCTGTGATGCCCGAAGACCTGAAGAGACTTTTCGCGAAGAAGGAGACTACACATAATGGCTGAAGCTAATTTGAAAGTGTTTCGCGGCGAAAAGGACAGCGGCACTTTCGAGAATTACAAAGTTCCGATTGAAGAAGGAATGGTAGTTCTCGATGCCATTCACTACATTCAACAAAATATGGATCCAACGATTGCCGTGCGCTGGAATTGCAAAGCAGCCAAGTGCGGGTCCTGCTCTGCCGAAGTGAACGGCAAGCCCCAATTACTGTGCAAGTCACGCATGGACAAATTCGAGCCGGGTGAAGAAATCACGGTGCAGCCGATCAAGACTTTCCCGCATGTAAAAGATCTGGTCGCCGATGTTTCCTGGAACTACGAAGTGAACAAAAAAATCGTTCCCTTCACGCCCCAACCCGGTCACAACTGGGTCGTTTATCAGGAAGATATCGAGCGCGTGCAAGAATTCCGCAAGTGCATCGAATGCTTCCTCTGCCAGAACGTCTGCCACGTTTTGCGCGACCACAACCGCAAGGACGGCTTCTATGGTCCGCGTTTCATGGTCAGATTGGCTGGTCTGGAAATGCACCCGGTCGATTCCGCCAATCGCTTGAAGATGGTCAAAGAAGATGCAGGCGTCGGCTTCTGCAACATAACAAAGTGCTGCACCGAAGTTTGCCCGGAAGACATTCACATCACCGACAATGCCATCATCCCTCTTAAAGAGCGGGTAGTGGACGAGTTTTACGATCCGATCGCCAAATTCTTCAAGTCAGTCTTCAAAGCAAAATAATCCCCTGCTTTGTTCCCGGACAATGGCTGTTTAGCTTATGCGCGTAAAAACAACATTACTGGCAGCCATAACGGCATTTTCTTTTTGCTTGCCCTTCCCTTCAGCATCTGAAGTTGGCGCCGGCAAAGATAAGATCCTGTCCGCCATTCTGCAACTGAAAATGTTTTCGCCCGATGCCAAAATATCCGTGCAGAAAGCGGACAAGCAAGCGGTTGTCACCATATACAGTGCAGCTTATGAAAAAGCTCAGGGAGGCCTGCTGAAGATCGATGCGGTCTTGATTGCAAAGTCCGTATTTGACAATGATGCAGATCTGGTCCGGACCAAAGTCTGCTTCGGCGGCTTAAAATCAGGTGGGACGTTCAATCAGGTCAGTGTTTCCAAAGGCGACATCAAAGCATTCGGCTCCAATCAACTGAGCAAAGCAGACTTGCTTGACTCACTGGAAGTCGTTTCCTTGAGGCAAACCAGCGCCCCTCCTAAAGCCGCCGCAGCCGCTGGTGCTCGAGCCGGACTGGCGCAAGAAGATGTGGAACTTCTCACACCGTCAGGCTTCGCCCGCGGCAAATGGTTGTCTTATCGTGATGCGAAAACCGGACTGACTCTTTCTTATCCTTCGCACTGGCAGCTCGTCGAAAAGCCGGACAAAGATTCGCTCTTCCAAATAAAGTCACCAAATTGTGCGCTCTCATTTACTTACACTCATTCGCCCGGCATGCCGGTACGACAGGCTGTGCGTCTCTGGGAAAATTTCGTATTTCCTCATTTGACCGACTTCAAATTGATCAATGCCAGACGCGTGCGGCTCGGTCAAAATCGCAGCATGGAAGGCATTTCCAGGCTGATTGAGTTTAAAGTCGACGAAGTGAATTTTAGACAGCGCTGGATCTTTTTCGGTCAGACCGGCAATGTCTTCAATGCCGTGATCACTATTCCTGAAAATGCGAGCAGAGTCGATATCCCCGACATGTACAGAGTTCTTCTCAGCATGACTTTTACAGGTGGAACGGCGGCAGGGCAAGCGCAGGAAGGAACCCAGGCAAAGCCGGAGCTGCGTCCGGAAACCAATTTGACTCTCTATCAAACTGCAGAAGTGACAATCAGCTATCCGCGCGATTGGATAGTGAAGGTGCATCCGGAGCCTGATGTTCTGGTAGGATTTCACGGCAAAACCACTGCCGGTGATGCAGCACTGCAGATTCGCAAAGGACCTATTGATCGAACGACTCCACTCGATGATATCGTCTCGTCGGTAGAATCGCATTATTTGAAGCAACTCAAAAATTACAGGCGCTATCGCCAGGAAAGCGTCGAACTGGGTGGAGGCGCATCCGGAGTGGTGCAAGAATTCGGCTTCGAATCGAGCGGAATTCCATTTCGCCAGATCAGCACTTACAGGCGCGAAGGTGATTTTCTCTACACGATGAGCCTGACTGCCAGCGGCTGGAAACCCAGCGACATGCTGAATTTGTTCAATCGCTGCCTAGGCACGTGGTCAGTTCGAGAATGAGCAGCACTCGCTCGATGTGGTCGCCCCTTACCGAGCCTGTATACAAAGCACTCTGGATTGCTGCTGTCGTATCGAACATCGGCAGTTTCATGCAAGAGGTGGGTTCGGCATGGCTGATGACCACTATCCGCCCCGATCCGCTTATGGTCTCGTTGCTGCAAACAGCCGCTTATTTCCCGTTTTTTCTCATGGCTATTCCGGCGGGCGCTTTTGCCGACGTCGTTGATAAGCGCAAACTGCTGCTCATCGGTCAATTATGGATGCTGCTCTCTTCTCTTGCTCTGGGAATTCTTTCCATTTGCAATCTCGTCACGCCATGGACTCTGCTTGCTTTGACTTTCATGCTGGCAGTCGGCGGAGCCATTACAGGCCCGGCGTGGAATGCGGCAATTCCGGACCTGGTCCCGAAAGAAAAATTGGAGTCGGCGATTGCACTTGGCGGAGTTGGATATAACGCCGCGCGCGGTGTCGGCTCGGCTCTGGGTGGACTGGCGGTGGCAAGACTCGGTCCTGGACCGGTTTTTATACTCAATGCCATCTCCTTTGTCGGAGTGCTGCTAGTCTTCTTTTTCTGGAAACCGGCGCAGAAAAAACCCAGCAAGCATCCGCGCGAGCGCATGGTAGGCGCAGTGAGAGCAGGATTTCGCTTTGTCAGGCATTCACCGGCTTTGAAAGCCGTATTGATGCGCTCCGGATCTTACGGAGCATGCACGAGCGCGATGTGGGCTCTTTTGCCTTTGATTGCCAAAGAAGAATTGCATCTCGATTCAATGGGATACGGAGTTCTGCTGGCAATCTTCGGGGCCGGTACTCTTCTAGGAGCGGCGATACTGCCGCGTCTTCGCAGTGCAATTTCTCTGGATCAAGTTACCGGTTTCGGAAAGCTTTTGTTCGCCGGATCGTTACTCGGTATCGTCTATGCGCAAAACCTGGTCACTGCTTCTTTGTTTATGATCGGTGCGGGCGTTTCCTGGATAGTCGTCAATTCGATGTTCAGCATGGGCGCGCAAAAAGCTTCGCCCGCGTGGGTTCGCGCTCGCGCACTGGCGTTTCACATCCTTGTTTTTCTCGGCACTTTTGCAATCACCAGCGCCATCTGGGGACAGGTTGCAGCGCATACGGATCTCGACACGCCGCTTTTAATCGCTTCCGGGCTTCTGGTCTTAAGCCTCTTTCTCTCCAAACCGTTTCCGCTCGGAATTGCCGAAGTCATTGACACGACGATGTCGGATCACTGGAGCGATCCCAAACGCGCGACTGAACCTCATCCCAATCATGGACCGGTTCTTGTCACTGTGGAATACATAATTGATCCCAACCGGCTCGATGAATTCACTGATGCAATGACAGAATTGAGTATCCAGCGTCGGCGCGACGGGGCTTTTCAATGGCACTTGTTCTGCGACGTTTCGAGTCCGCAAAAACAGCTCGAGACCTTTTTTGTCGAATCCTGGGCCGAACACATGCGGCAGCACGAGCGCGTAACCGTTTCCGACCGGCTGGTGGAAGACAAAGTCAATGCTTTTCACGTCGGCGACAGTCCAATCGTCGTCCGCCATCTCATCAATTCATACATCCCTGCTGACCTGCTAAAAGAATTTACAGTTGAAGAGCAGGAAGTGACTTAAGCTGAGCTTAAAACGCGGAAGTGGTCTAGAATTGGCAAATCTTTCGGGCTTCCTGGGAGGATTGTCATGGCGGGCAAAAGTCAAGAGATGCCGGTTCTGATTGTGGGTGCCGGACCGACCGGATTGATGCTCGCCTGTGAGCTGCTGCGTCAGGGCGTGCGGTGTCGGCTCATCGACAAACTGCCCGAACCCGGTGACAAATCCAGAGCTTTGGTTCTGCACGCAAGAACTCTGGAAATCTTGGAAAGCATGGGCATTGTCGAGAGTTTCATCGAAAGCGGTTGCCCGGCTTACGGTGCCAGTCTTTATCATGCCGGAGAGCGCATAGTTCATTTGAACATGGCGGAGCTGGAATCGCCCTTTCCATTCTCTTTGATGATCCCGCAAACAGAAACGGAGCGTCTGCTTTGCGAACACTTCGTCAGTCAGGGCGGAATTATAGAACGCGCAGTCGAATTGAAAAACTTCAGCCAGGGAAAAAACGGCATCACAGCAACGGTCAAGAACGCTCAAGGCAAAGAAGAAGTAATCGTCACGCAGTGGTTGATCGGATGCGACGGCGCCCATAGCGCAGTTAGAAAAGTACTGGAATTGCCTTTTGAAGGAAGCGCTTATGAAGAGCGTTTCGGCCTTGTAGACTGCATGGTGAAATCCGCTCTTCCAGATGACGAAGTCACCACTTTCTTCCATGAAGAGGGCGCATTCGTTTTCTTCCCGCTCGGCAACAAGCGTTTTCGTATCATCGTCAACGTTCCTTCCTCTCAAGTAGTTGGCGATGCTCCAAGTCTCAAAGACATGCAGGTTTTCGCCGATCGGCGCGGGCCTGGAAATATCAAACTATACGACCCTGTATGGCTTGCCTGGTTCACGATTCACCAGAGAAGCGTTTCCAAATACAGGGTGGGCAGAGTTTTTCTAGCCGGTGATGCCGCCCACATTCACAGTCCGGTCGGCGGACAAGGCATGAACACAGGCATGCAGGATGCATTCAATCTGGCATGGAAACTGGCGCTTGCCGTGCGCGGCATAGCCGATGAAAAATTGCTGGACAGCTACAATGAAGAACGCCATCCAGTCGGGCAAGAACTTTTGAAAGGAACGGACCTGGCCACCACCGTTGCAACATTGCGAAACCCGCTTGCCCAGCAGATTCGCAATCATGTGATGTCTTTCTTGACTCAGCAGGAATTGATACAGCAGCGAATGAGAAAAGTAGGCTCGATGCTGGCGGTAAATTACCGGAGCAGTCCGATTGTCGGAGAGCAAAGAAAGATCACAGAAATACAAATTAAACCGTCGGAGGACTCGGAAAAGCCGAGCATTCCAGGATACATCGAATTCGCGCGCGGGCCGATGCCGGGCGATCGAGCACCAGATGCGGTGCTCCTCGATCAGGACATGAATCCCGTCAGAATTTACGAAGCCATTCGTGGAATTTCTCACAATTTGCTTTTACTGGACGGAAAGCCGACCGGCGCCGGGTATAGAAACCTGGAGAAAATCGCCTGGTCGATCGGCGAGCAATTCGGCGGACTGGTTACATGTCACTTGATCGTCGCCAGTAAAACCATGCCGAATTTGCGTTTTCCCGGCAAAGTTTTTCTCGACCCTGATCTGGCTGTCCACGAAACTTATTTCGCGGATTCGGAATGCTTGTATTTGATAAGACCCGATGGTTACATCGGTTTCAGAGTACAGCCCGCCGCGCTCGGTCCGGTAGAAGATCATTTGAACAAAATTTTCAAAACAGCAAGAATTCAAACCAAATAATTCGTCTGGATAAACTTGCGAAACTGGATTAAGCAACATCAATATGAGTAATGCGCACTGATGCCTGGTGAGATAACCCAAGAAGATTTCGCCGTCATTGCAGCGGACGCTCTCATCAAGGGCGGAGTGGAGAAAGAGTCCCTCTCACTTGACAAAGCGCGCTATTCGCTCGTTATGAAGGACGCCTTGGGGCGCCCGCTGAAAACAATTTTTCTTGCTAATTTCTTTGACCGTTACACTCAGGCGATGGGCGACGAAGACAGTCAGTCCAAAATAATCAATCAGATTGTCGGTCTGACCGGCAATCTCGACTTTCCGAAAGACTTCGAGCAGGCGCGCTCTCACCTGCGCATTCAGGTCAAGGAACGCTGGTGGTTCGAAGACGACAAGTACACGAGAATCGACTTCGGAGAACACTTCTCCGCCACCTTGGCTTACGACATGCCGGACAATATTCTCTATGTGGACAATGACACGCTCGAATCGTGGGGCGTCTCTTTTGACGATGCATTTTCGATCGCGCATCGCCAACTTGCAGAAGTGACCGAATTTGCCTTTTCAACTTACAGAAGCGACAGCAACAAAGCCGACTGCTGCCACTTTTTCTCTTCCTGCGACCCTTACAGCTCAGCGCGTGCTGTTTTCACAAACATCATGAACGACCTGCCGGTGCTGGGCGACACGCTGGTGCTCGTTCCTCATCGCGACCACCTCTTCATCACGGGCAGTGAATGCAATTTCGGATTACGCCATTCACTTTCTGCCGTGAAAGAGCTGCAAGATCAGCCTGGCTCGCTGCCGCCAATTCTCTTGAAATTAGTCGATGAGTTTTACCATCCTTATGAACTTGCCGCCGACCACCCACTGCACGGTGAATTCAAATCATTGCATCTGCAATATTTGGACCGGCTGTATTCCGCACAGAAAGCTGAGCTGGAAGCGCGTTTCGAGCAAGTGACCGGCAAGCGGATCGTCTCAAAGTTTCACTGTGCTTACGACCGGGTCAGCCCATTTTCCTCAACATATGTAGGAAAGAAATTGGTGCCATGCCTTCTGCCCAAGAGTGATTTTATTTTCTTCGGTGAGGGGGACCAGCCCGAGGCTATTTGCTCGAGATTCAGGGCAGAGAGCATATTGAAAGACAAGCTCAGACCTATCGATTGTTATCCCAAACGGATTGAAGTTATGGAATATCCAAGCCCGGCGGAAATCGAGGCAATGGGCTTTGATAATTTGCCTGATTAAGGTTAACTCTAACGCGGGAACTCGGTAGACTTTTGCCAGTCACTCTTGCCGACGCGATTAATCGGCAAGGATGTTCAATATGCCCAGAAAGAAAACCGCAAAAGTCTCCCCCCGAGCACTGACAAGCAAGACTGCAACAAGACGCAAGGCGCCCGCTAAAAATACAAGAAATTCTAAAAGTACTGCCAAAGCAGAGACGCCCGCTGCAAGCGCGAGCGAAGAAAAGCGTGTTTTGGCAATCGACATCGGCGGAACCAACGTGAAACTGTTGCTCAATGGGCAGATTGATTCGCGGAAATTTTCCTCATCCAAAGAAATGACGCCCTCCGACTTTGTCGAAAAGGTGAAAAGCATCACTCAAGACTGGGATTACAACTGCATTTCAATCGGCTATCCGGGACTGACGGGAGCGAACGGACCACTGTCGGAACCGGGAAATCTTGGACCTGGATGGGTGGCCTTCGATTTTCAAGCTGCATTTGAAGTGCCGGTAAAAATTATGAACGATGCTGCCATGCAGGCATTAGGCAGTTATGAAGGCGGGCGCATGCTTTTTCTCGGTTTCGGGACGGGTCTTGGCTCGACCTTGATCTGCCACAGCACGGTGATTTCTCTTGAGCTCGGCAACATACGCTGGAACGACACCTACACATCAGGCGAAATGCTCGGACGCCGCGCGCTCAAGAAATTGGGAAGAAAAAAATGGCGAAAGATTGCCTGGAAATTTATCAACAGCGCCATTAAGTCATTCAATGCCGACTACATAGTTGTTGGCGGAGGCAATGCAAAACTCTTGGGCAATCTGCCGCCCGGTGTCAGACGTGGGCACAATCAAACAGCCTACAGAGGCGGTTTCCGTCTTTTCGGGGTAGAAGATATGCCCAGAGAAAAGCATGAAACACTGGAGCACGATAAGAACTGGCGCCTGCTTTGATCCTCAGTCTTCAGGAGAGAGGTGCTCGTATTCGGAGGATCCAATCACCCAGAGAAACGCCTGGGTGTCCATATGATCTTTTGGCTTTAAATCGGCAATTTCTTTTTTGATCACTTCCGAGAAGTGCAGCAACCGGTCGTACGTCCCGAAGTTTGGCTTAGATGAATAATCCAGATCGTAGCCGAGTTCTGCCGCTGCATTTCGCATAGCAGTTGGTTTCATGATGATGTGTTTTGAAGGTTGTGCGATAAATGGAAAAAGCGTCACAACAGGCCAGGACAAAACACGAGATTTTACCCTGGGCAAATCGCTGACGCTGACTATCCATTGCACAAACCGCTCTTTGAGCGGACCGCGCTCATGAAGTAGTTGGAAAAGCCCTTCGGAAAATGTGCGCGCCCCCTCTCGAGACTTGACGCCATCTCTCAACGCCATTTTTTCAAAAGAGAAAAGAAAATTGGTTTTTGCTTCGACACGCAGCGCACGACCGGCGATCTCTTCGTAGTCTCTGCTGGCAAGGAGCGCCCTGTAATCGCCCTCATTCAGCAGTTCTGCCCATAAGTCATGGGCGGTCATTTTGTAGGTGACTTCCCAGTCGATATAACGCTGATCTTTAAAAGCTCTAGGAAAAAATCGCAGAAATCGCTTTCGATGTTTCGCCAGCGCTCTATGATTCAATTCTCCGGTCTTAGACTTTGCAGGCACTTAACGGCTCTTTCGTCTTTGCTGAAAAGAACATCCATGGTTATTGTGAAAACAATAGCGAATGCCACAAACAACAAGATAAATGGTATCCACGAAATAATCATAATCGAACCTCCATTCACTTGGCTTCAGTGACCGTTCCGTCTGACTTGAATTTTATGGTGCGCGTAGCCCCCTTTTTGTCTGTGATTGTGCTCGTGTAACTGCCGTCCGATTCTCGGTTTGTGCGAACTTGAACAACATTGGAGACTGCAAATTGCTGACCTCCTACCCCGACAAACTTCATATCTTTAGCTGATTCGTATTTGATGAAGCTGCTGACCAGGTTGTTGTTCGCATCCAAAATTTCTTGCCCTTCAAAATTGGTATCACCGTTCAAATTGAGCGTCCATCCCGAGCTGTCTTCAACTTCTCCTTTGTATTTATAAGTAATCTCGCCGTTTGATGCGCGGACAATTTGTGTTTCTCTCCAATCAAGAATGTCATTGTCGGAGCCTGCCCATCCGGGGATCGCGCCTCCAATCCCGATGGGTCTGGCAACGTGATAGACGTCGCCGCTGTTCTTGAATCTGTCGACATTGGCTTGCGTCAATCCCGGCGCTTCCGATGCCGGCTTTGTCTGCACTTCTGTGAACTTGATCACTTTGCCTGTCAGATCAGTTTCAGCCTTAAAAATTGAACCAGTGCTGCACTCGATTTCAGTTTCGAATTTTTTAGCAACTTCGTTGTAGGTAGTCGTGATCTTGCGCACGTTCTCCAATTCTCTGGGACCGGCATCAGTCTTCACTTTGTAATTGAGACTGCCGTCATAGGTGAGCGTACGCCGCAGCAATTGTCCGCTTGCACTCAGTGTCTCTTCGGCGGTGAAATTCGTGTCGCCGTCGAGCCCGAGCAGCCAGCCGTTACTGTCATCGATTTCACCTTTGTAGCGATAGGTAGTTGCACCTTGAGAGTCGGTGGTTTTAGAACTCAATTCACGCCAATCGATGTCCCAACCGCCTTTACCGTCTTTCTCTTTTGTGAATGCTTCACCGGCAGCGGATTCACCAAGACCGGGAGGTCCGGCCGGACTGTAGAGGTCTCCTGACGGTCCAAGCAGTGTCAGATCAAACCGATGAGCCGGTTGCCTGTTTTCAGTTGGTACGGGAGAGTTCGGAACTGGAGGTCTTTCTGGCGGACGTTGCTGCTCCGGTGGTCTTTGCGGACCGACAGGCGGTCTTTGTTCCGGTGGTCTTGGCGGACCGACTGGCGGTCTTTGTTCCGGTGGTCTTTGCGGTGTGGATGGAAATCTTTGCTGTTCCGGTTGCCGATTGGGTTCATAAACCGGCGGCATCTGCGGCTCGTACGGATTGTATTCCAGTGGTCGCCGCCCTTGATTTTGAGTCTCGAGCATACGACGCTGTTCGTCAGCAAAGCGACGGTTTCTTTCCATGTACGCGCGTTCGCGATGAGCATTGAAATAGTAATCGCCTTCAATAGAGGGATTCATTGCGACCGCTTGCCTGAGCAAATTCTCGCCCATCGAAGCTAGTTGATTGTTTCCTCTGGCAATGAAACAGAATGCCGCATTGGCTCTTGCATACACTGGAGCCATGCGCAAGTTGTGCAGAAACTGCTGACGTCTTTCCAGCATTATGCGCTGTTCGTCCAATGCTTGCACTTGCTGATGAGATGCGCCGCTTCGCTCTGCGCGCATCATTCTCTCTTCATTCATCATGATGGCGCGATCATTTCTCTGCATATCGCGCGAAACTTGACGTTGATCAATTCTGTCTGCCGCTGAAATAGCCGCATGGTACTCGCGCATCGCTGCTTGAGCTCCGTTTCTGGAGGCAATCTGGTGAGCATTCTGCAAATGCGTATAAGGATTATCGAACGAACGGCGATCGTTGTAATCGTTTATCCGCTCAAAACGCCCGTCACGTGCGGAAGAACCATCGAACTGATAGTAAGAAGCTCTTGAATCGAAACCATTCTGATTGAAATTGCGCTCCCAAAGCGGCTGTCTTCCTTCAAACATCTGAACGCTGAAACCATTGGTGTAGTCGGCATTGCCGCGCTGCAAATCATAATTTCGCCCAACAGGATCTACTAGCTCGAATTGTGGAGCCATCCTTAGTTCCTCTCTGAGTTTGCCTGTCCGTTCCAGTGGGATATATACGTAGTCCCCTGAAATTAGACAAGCAAAATTCAGACTGGAAATCTAAACAAAGAAAAACCCTACCACTGACCGGTTTCGTAATTCAAACCCGTGCTGTCCGGTCTGGCTTCACCCATGTAGCCGAATTTCGTATTGCGCACGGTGAACCCGCCCGAAGCGGTTTTCTGCACTGTAGTCGTCGTATTGTCAGGGCGAAAGATTGTAACGTCATCGCCGTGTTTGACCATGCGCCCGCGCGTATTGTTCGGATATTTGACCAGATAATCACCGGTATCTCTGCGCGGAATTAAAACTGTGCCGTCTGCAAAACCATCTTCGATTGCATAGCTACCATCAGGGAAGCGGCGCAAAAAGCAGCTACTGCCGTCTACCATGGTGCACTTAAGGACGATTGCCGTGCGGTTTTTCGGCGGTCCTTTTTTCTCATAAGGATCAATATCTTGAACTGAGAAGACGAGAACCATGTCTTTGGCGAAATCGGCGGCGCTGGTGCCAAGCTCTTTCGCCGTACCTTTAGCTATACCTTTAATAAGTGATCGCACCGGCCCCGTATGCTTTTTCTTGTCCGTTTCTGCATCATCTTTTGAGAGCCATGGCGAGTTGCGGGTTTTTGCCCATTCTTCAGCTTGCCATACTTTCACCTGCGCATCCGCAGCAGTGGCAGCTTCGCCGTGATCAACAGTACCGGAAGCGATTGCAAAAGACTGTGCTGAAAAGACCGTCGCACAGGCTAACAAAGCGGTCCAAGAAACTCGCATAAGCATAACTCCATCGCCAAAACGCAAACGTCACCGGACGGCGACAGCTAGAGACCTTAACACCAACGAGAATACAGCTCAAGGCTGACTTGCTAATCTGAACCGGCAGCAAATTCGGATTTTACTGCGCGAAAACCAAGGTGGTTTTGACTCGAATCTGGCGATGCTTTCATGCGCGCAGAAGGGCGGTAGCTGGAACAATATTGCTCGCAACAAAGGAATGAACCGCCGCGCTTTACCCGCTTGGCAATATTGGGTTCGCCAGGGTCATAGCTGTTTTGAGGACCCTCGGGGTTGGTAATACTTGAACTGGCAAGACCTCTGTAGTAATCGGAGCGATACCAGTCCGAGCACCATTCCCATACATTGCCTATCATGTCGTAGAGTCCATAAGCATTCGGCGCGAATGATCTTACGGGAGCAGTCAAAGAGTATTTGTCCAAACATTTATTGTCGTATGGAAATCCACCCTGCCATAAGTTAGCGGGGATGCGCTTGCCCTTAGGCATTTGCTTGCCCCAACTGTATTCCTGATTCGCCTTTCCAGCGCGCGCAGCATATTCCCACTCAGCTTCTGTCGGCAATCGTTTATTTGCCCATTTGCAGTAAGCAGAGGCATCGTCCCAGGATACTTGAACAACCGGATGATCGTCTTTGCCGTCAATGGAGCTGCCCGGTCCTAAAGGATGCCGCCAATCGGCTCCTTCAATCCATTTCCACCAGCGAGAAATATCGTTTAACGGTACCGGACCGCTTGTAGAAATAAAAACCAGAGAGCCAGGAGCAAAATCTTTTTGAGGCTTCTTCGCATGCGGCGGCAACTGTTTTTTGATCTCTTCCCAGTCCGGCTTCTTTTCGGCAGTGGTCACATAGCCTGTGGACTCGACGAATTTTCTGAATTGAGCATTTGTGACTTCGGTTTCGTCCATGAAAAAACCGCTTACTTTCACCTTGTGCACAGGAAATTCATCAGGGCGAGCCAACTTTCCCACGCCGCCCATTTCGAATTCACCGCCGGGAATCCAGACCATACCAGGCGGGCAATTTTGTTTTTTCATTGCGCGAGATTGAACTTCTTGCACCGCATTTGGTGCAATGACAGAAACAAGCAGAACAAATAGTGCAATCAGGTTGCGAAACATCGCCGAATCAAAGTCACTATTGCGGAGCCTGTGCTTCACCTTCTGGTGCGGACGCAGCGTTATCATCAGCCGATGGTGCCGGCAACGCGCATGTGTAAGTCCAGGTTGAATGCGACTTCGAATCATTCATTGTCAAAGTGGGAATCTTTGCTCGCTCCATATATTCTTTGACCGGATTGATTATTTGATGGCGGGCATTGCGATCGTTGAGAGCCGTATCTACAGTCAGTTCGATAGGATTAGGCGAGTTTATGTCACCCGGTTGGCCTGCCACAGTCCAGTTGAACTTCCCTGTCGCTCCAACAGCAGTGAGGCCTTCAGTAATACGCTGCTGCACTGTTTGCCTGGCTTGAACATAATTGATTCCACCGAGCGGATCCGGAGCTTCCGGACCGCGACGCATCACCTGTCCTATCCAGCTTCCGTTAAGTGCAAAAATCATCGTGGCGCCGAGAAGCAGAACTCCCAGTACAAATGGCAGAGGATTTACACCTGGTGCTTGCTGCCCCCCGTACGAGCGTTTTGAATCGCGAACAACCTGTCGTGTCCCGCAAGACGGGCACTCTTCCTCCCAGCCATGCAGCGGAACTTTGCAAGTTGGACATTTATGCATCTTCTATACCAAAGCGAGAAACTGCGACCTGTATGAACCTATACCATACCTAGACACCGGTCAACCGCACCCGCTGCCAAGAGTGCAAAAGTGCGATGTCTTGTTTTCAATTTAAACCGTTAACGGTTTAGATTGAAAAACCTCAGTGCCCCTTGATATTTATGAAAATGCCGATTAGAGCCCAGGCTGTCATTATGGCGATGATGATAAGAGTGGCCCGGGTCGGATCGGCAAAGTGAGGTTCTTCTGCTTTGCGCCTGGCAAGAAAAGCCTGTTTTTTCGTGTACGCCTTCTGAATCTCGGATTCTTTGTTTCGACTTTCGAATTCTCGATAGGACTGCTCGAGCATCAACTCAGGATCGTCCAGTTTATTCAGCAATTTTTTCAGCCATTCCGGCATTAATCAAAGCTCGTCAACGTTTAAACCGACAGGCATCTCTATTATCATCCATTTGCCGCCCCGCGCACCTCAGGCAGTATCACTCTTGAGCGATTGTTTTTGAACTATACTTAGCCCTTTATCGCATAGAGGCGCCAGCATGAAGACGGAATATCTTGATTACACCTCAGGTCAAAACACCTTCGAATCTTATGTCGCATATGACGACGAAAAATCAAGCAAGCGACCGTGCGTTGTTATTTGCCATGCCTGGGCAGGGCAGTCAGACGCCGATCGAGAAACTGCAGGGAAGCTGGCGCAATTGGGTTATGTAGGATTTTGCGCAGACGTTTACGGCAAGGGCAAAAGAGGCGACCCGACCGGTGACAACAGCCATCTCATGCAGCCGCTGCTTGATGATCGCGCAGAGCTGAAGGCACGCCTTCTGGCAACAATTGATGCCGCGAAAAATCATGCTTCAGTCGACGCTTCGAAGATTGCCGCCATCGGCTACTGCTTCGGTGGATTGTGCGTTCTCGACCTGGCTCGTTGCGGAGCCGACGTCAAAGGAGTAGTCAGCTTCCACGGTTTGTTCTTCCCGCCCAATCTCGGCCCGCAAAAGGAAATCAAAGCCAAAACATTGATTCTGCACGGCTGGGACGATCCAATGGCAACACCCGATCAAGTAGTGGGAGTCGCAAAAGAATTTTCGGATGCTAAAGCTGATTGGCAAATCCACGGCTACGGCGGCACCATGCACGCCTTTACCGCTCCCAAGGCGAATATGCCGGAGAAAGGCATTCTTTATAACGAGACCGCGGCAAAAAGGTCCTGGAAAGAAATGGAGAACTTCCTTTCGGAAGTTCTCGCATAGAATTCAATTTGAACTTTCGGACCGAAAACCTGACTAAGCTTTGGGTTCTCTTCTGCCCCGGCGCTCTTCACGCCAGATGGTGAATGAGTGCTTGATTGGCTTGCCGTCTTTGTCGATCGCTTCGCCGATCAAAGTGCTTTCCGGAAGGCGGGTCAGATGGTCATGTTCAAAACGGCTGAGCACGCCGTTGAAATTTTGATTGCCCAGAGCTTCGGTGACAGGCACCCATTTGACGTCTTTGCTGAACAGAGATTTGATGGCTCCGGCGCGATTGTCCTGCCCTTCGCCTTCTTGGTTGTCGAGCTCAACATTGTAGGAATGACCGACGAAAAGATATTTGGGACCGGGATAGGCTTGTTCCTTCTTGTAGAAAGTGAAGTCCGGTTGCGGCAGCGATGCGCGGCGTCTTTCTACCGCCGGGCGCTGATTCTGTTCATTTTCTTGAGTGGCTGTAGCGCCTTCATTCTTCGGTTCTTTCATCAGATTCTCTCTATTAGGCAGTTTTGGGTGGCGGAGCCGTAATTATATGCTTCTCGGGGTTGCCAAAGACTGCTGACAACTATCACTTGGATGTCATTTTTATCTATAATTCTTATATCTGATATTTGGTGCGGGATTATCGTATCAATTCAAAACTGTTGGTTCGCGGCGGGAACTGAGCCTTTAAAATAGGGTCTGATCGGGCGAAGATTTCGGCCGCCCATTTAAATAGGAAGCCATTCAAAATGAACGAGAACGACCTGGAAGATTGCGGTAATCCGAGTTGTGGTTGCACATGTCAACCAGATGAAGACTATTGCAGCAAAAATTGCGAAATAGCAGGGGCTTTGCCGGATGCACCATGTCAGTGCGGACACCCCGGCTGCGCAAGCGGTCCTGTCTCCTGAACAGTTTCAACAATAACCAGAGCGTAATTGCGGAGGAATTTATGAAATCCGGCAATACTGATTCTTTGTGTAAAAACCCCCTGTGCCTGATCGTAAAAGTCAAAGCCGTAGCCGGAAAAGAGGCTCAGCTCAAAAAGGTTCTCTCGGCGATGCTCGAGCCCACGCGCAAAGAGCCTGGCTGCATCACATATCAGCTCTATGCAAACGAGGGCGACAACACATTTTACTTCTACGAATTGTGGGAAACGCAAGCGCATCTCGATGCTCATACAAAGACAGAACACTACCTTCAACTCGTTAAAGACAGAGTAGGTTTGGTGGACGAAGGTGGCGAGCTGAGCCGTCTTTCTGAAGTCTTAGTTTGAAAAAAGATCGAAACTAGTTTTTTTTGCCCATGCCTTTCAGGCAGAATTCCACAAGCGAGCCTGTTACATGCTCAGGCTCCCAGTCCCTGTCATTGGTGTAGCGCAATCGGACGGGTATATGCCTTGTCAGAAAACAAACGATTAAACTGAGCATGAATTCGAAATACCATTGATATTCACCCTCTTCCAGATCAGGCAAGAATTTTCTAAATGCATTGATAAATTCATTTCTGCAAGCCTGATAGTGATCGTCGATGAGTGAAAAGACCGGCTCAGGCTCCGTCTGCGCGCGTCCGAGAAACATGGAGAGAACTTCGCCCTTCTTTCCCATCTTCTTTATCAGTTTGAGCGGCGGCTCGTAAAAAGCACAAAGAACGCCTTCCAAATTGGCACCGTCTTTTTTTACTTCTGCGCGCAGGCGCTCTAATTGCTCTCTCACCACGGGAGCTGCAAATCGCTCCGTGACCGCCTGGTACAACTCTTCTTTAGTGCCGAAGTGATAAGCGATGGCGGCGACATTGACACCGGCATCTTTAATAATGGCGCGCAATGATGTTCCGGCAAAACCATCGCGAGCAAAATGTCTTTCCGCGATATCGAGTATGTGCGTTTTCGTATCGGATTTGCTTGGCATTTTTCCAGCCTAGCTTGACAGAAAAAACAAGTCAAATGTATGATTCAATCAGTTGATTGAATTTCAACAACGCCGCCAAACACAAAAGCGGCAGGGATAAGCTTTATGGGACACGAGACCGAAGCCACTCCGATAGTAAATTTCGATATGCTCCGCCTCATCTTGGACAATATGGTGGATGGAGTAATTGTTGCCGATGAAAAATGCAATTTCATCGTATACAACAGCAAAGCAGAAGAGATAATCGGCAGGAGTGCGACCGATAGCAAACGCGAGGTGTGGCCCAGTTATTTCGGAATTTTCAAACCGGATAAAACTACCCTTTGTCCAATTGAAGAGCTGCCGATGACACGCGCTATCAATGGAGAGACGGTCTTTCAAGAAGAAGCTTGGATACGCAACGAAAACGTTCCTAATGGAGTGTGGGTGAGCATCAATGCCACTCCGCTTCGTGATAAAAACGGACGGATTGCCGGAGGAGTTGGTGTCTTCCGCGATATCACAGGACAAAAATTGGCGGCGCAAAAAATCGAGACGGCGGCTCAGGAGTTGGCTAAATCGCACAAAGAATTGCAGAATCTTGCTTTTGCTGTATCGCACGAATTGCAAGGACCGATCAGTATTGTCACAAGCTATTTGAACTTACTGTCCATTCGCTACAAAGACCGATTGGGAGCGGATGCCGACGAATTTATAGAAAAGGTCGTCAACGCGAGCAAAATCATTGAGCGCATGCTTGATGATTTGTGGATCTATGCACGCATAAATAAACAGGAAACGGAGGCGCGCGAAATTAGCCTAACCGGACTTGTCGACGATATTTTGAACGAAATGCGCGCCAAGATCGAATTGAATAATGCCGGTGTCCATCGAGCGATACTGCCGATTATTCTCGGGCATAAAGCGCAGATCCATTATCTTTTCAAAAGCTTGATCGACAACGCAATTGATTTTAGAAAGCAAGGTGAAGCGCCGGTCGTAAGTATAGAGGTCGAAGACAATCCAGACTGCTGGTGGTTTTCCGTGCAGGACAATGGCATCGGCATCAAAGACGATGAGTGCCGTGAGATTTTCAAATTATTTCATCGCATCGACGGCAAGCCGGAAGGTGGCAGGACGGGCATGGGATTGCCTATCGCTAAAAAGATTGTCGAGCATCACAAAGGGCAAATTTTTGCCGAGTCAAAATCTGGAGTCGGTTCAACTATCCGTTTCAGTCTTGCTAAACCTTCGGCAGAGCAAATTCGTTGACTGCGACTTTGAGATCGGTTCTTTTTTTCGGTTGCAAAAGCAAACCCAAAAGAAAGCCGAAGACCAAGCCTCCAAGGTGAGCCATGGACGCCACGTGCGGCAAGAAGCCATCAAGCACTATTTGAGAAAGAGCCAGTCCTAACATCCAGGCCAATTCCTGACGTCTGACGCCTTTAGGAAGGCTGTCTTTCAGTCTCCAGATTCCGGCCGCTACCGCGCCGAAAAGCCCCATGACGGCGCCTGACGCACCGACAGCAGGCATTTCGGGAGCGAGAAGCACATGACTCATACCGCTCAATATTCCTGACGCCAGGTAGATAAAAACAAATCGACCCGGTCCGTAAATATTCACAGTCATGCGTCCGAACCAGAACAAACCGATAACGTTCAACAAAGCATGTGAAATATGTGCATGCAGAAAAAGATAGGTAATAAGTCTCCACCATTGACCCTGCATGACAAAGTGGGCATCGAGGCGGCCGAACAAGTGGCAAAGGTTTATGACAATCGAACTTTGAGGAATTGGCCTTATGGTCTCCAGTGCGAGAATCAGAACGACAAATATGGCGACGACAATAGAGGTCCTGGTGGGAAAAATCACTTTCTCAACAAATTCGCATTGCTCAAATACTTTGCGCCCGCGATTCAAGGCGGACTGCACGTTTCCACTCACATGCACTATCTCTGATTTATTGATGCGATCGAGTTGGTTTTGCACTCTGGCCAACCAGTTTGCTGGTCCACTCTGCTCCTGTATTAGTTGTGAGCATTTTAGAAAGGCAATTTTCGCCTCACCGATATTCTCCGCGGCGACCTGGCAGCGCGCCAGCCAGTAAAGTTTCACATATTCAGGCAAAGCCATTTTTCCGCTGTCGCCGACGGCAAACATTTTTTCCGTGTCTGAAGTGGAACCCAAGAGTGCAAAATAAGGAAGCAATGTCAAAGCGACACTTTTGGTGCTGGCTCTCGATTCGTTTAGCTGAGATTTTTCCAGGGTGTTGGCCGCCTGATCGGCGTTTCCCACCTCGAGATAGGCTCTAGATGCGGCAAGCGACAGACGATGCGAAACATTTTTCTGCCTTGCTGCAGCCGCTTCATACTCATCGACAATATACTGCCACTGCCCGAGCATTGCTCGTCCTGACAATCTGTAGGTGTGGATAACGTCACTCACCGCTTTAGGCAACTTTTGCTTTTCCCAACTGGAAAGAATTTCCAGCGCCTCATCGACCTTTCTCTCGAGGAAAAAAGAATTGGCGCGCGTCATATCTATCCAAAATTGACCGGGCTGACCCCAGTAGAAATACTTGAGTTTGTGCGCATACTCAATTGCTTGATTGGCGCGCAAAAGGGAGACGCAAGTGTCGAGTCGAGAAAGCAAAATTCGCGGGATGACGGCAAAAAGAACGAACAGTATCCAACCTAAAGGCGCAAATATCCAATCCGGACCGACCGAAAGTCCGAGTATGCCGCAGGCGCCGATGAGAGAAACTTGCACAACGAAGCCCCAGGCCCAGGCAAGACCGAGCTGCAGGCGCATGATCAGCGCCAGCACGGAAAACAAAATCAGCGGGTATAACCAGAAGCTGAATTGCGTCTGCATCGAAAAGTGTCACCCCTGTCTTTCAGTGACGGTCGCTCTTGCGAGCCGGTATGGCATTGACGAATCTTTGAGTGATAAGTTGCGGTCGGGTTATAGCAGAGCCGACTACAACGGCGTGTACTCCGATGTCAAAAGCGCGCGTCACTTCTTCAGGATGCCAGACGCGTCCTTCTAAAATCACAGGACAATCCATATGCTGGCAGAGGTCTTTCAAAAGTTCAAAACTTGGCCCCTGCTCAGGCGGCAATACCGTCTCTTCAGTATATCCATACATAGTCGACGAGATCACGTCAGCTCCGGCCTGACGCGCGGACACGCCTTCGGAGAAAGTGGCGACATCCGCCCAGACTGGCAGATTTAGCTCATCGTGAATTCTCTCGATTTGCTCTTTCAATGTCAGCCCGTCCGGTCGAGGTCTGCCTGTCGCATCAAGAGCGATAATATCGGCGCCGGCAAGAGCAAGGGACTGCGCATCAGCGAAAGCTCCCGTGATATAGACCTTTTTCAAACGCTCCGAGGAGGGAATGGTGTCATCTTTGGTGAGCCCGATGATCGGCAATTTCGTTTTAGAGCGAACCAGTTTTATATTATCGACACCTTCCAGTCTCAAGGCGCCCGCACCACCATTGATGGCAGACAGCGCCAGGGCAAGAATATGCTCAGGCGAGCAGAGAGGTTCTCCCGTGCTCGCCTGGCAAGAGACTATGAGTTCACCTGCGACTTGTTTTACAGCCGGCCATTTGCAGCCGTCTGAAGCAGCATTGCCCATAGCGGCTTCCTCTACTTGATGTTCAAATTCAAGCAAATGAATTTGGGTTGAGTCATCTCGTGCACTGCGTAGCGCACTCCTTCCAGACCCAGTCCGGATTCTTTCCTGCCGCCGTAAGGCATGTGATCGGAGCGGAATGTCGGTGCGTCATTGACCATGACGCCGCCCACGTCTATTGTCCGAGCAGCCTTGAAGGCGATGTCGAGATTGCTTGTGAAAACACCGGCTTGCAGTCCGAAGCGACCGTCATTCATCTTAGTGATGGCTTCATCGATGGTGTCATATTGCATGATTGAAACGACCGGTCCGAAGACTTCCTGACAGACAACAAGCATGTCCGCTTTGGTATCGGACAGCACAACCGGCTCGACCAGGTGATTGTTTATCACTTTGCCGCCGCTCAAAACTTTAGCGCCTGACTTAACCGCTTTGTCCACCCAATCGAGCGTTTTCTCGACTGCACCGTCATCAATCAACGGACCTACATCAGTCGAATCATCGAGCGGATCGCCGACCTTCAACGTTTTAACCAGCTCGACAAACTTGTCGACAAATTGCTTGTAGACATTCTTCTGCACATACACTCGTTGAACAGATATGCAGGTCTGCCCGGCGTGAGCGTAACCGCCGCGCACAGCACCACGGACTGCCAGATCGAGGTCGGCGTCGTCGTGCACGATTACACCGGCATTGCCACCCAACTCCAAAACCAGGCGCGTGCCGGCATGCGCATCACGGCGCATTTGCCAGCCGATCTCAGGACTGCCGGTAAAGGTGAGAACAGCAAGACGCGGGTCCTTAACGAGCGCATTGCCCTTGGAGCCGCGGCAAGGAATGATTTGCAAAACACCATCGGGGAGTCCTGCTTCTTTGAGAACAGCGCCTAACTTTATGGAAGCGATCGGTGTTTGCGAAGATGGCTTGAGAACGATGCAGTTGCCGGCGGCGATAGCTGGAGCAACTTTGTGGGCTACAAGATTGAGCGGGAAGTTAAAGGGCGTGATACCGCCGATGATACCGAGCGGTTCACGCAAAACGAGACCGAGGCGATTTTCATTGCCGGCAGTAACGTCCATGGGAATCTGCTCGCCGTCCAAACGCATAGCCTCATGGCTGGCGAGAAGGAAGGTATTGGCTGCGCGGGCCACTTCGATGCGCGCATCTTTAATCGGCTTGCCGCCTTCCAGTGCGATCGTGCGCGCGATGTCTTCTTTCTTTTCGAGAAGCAACTTTGATGTCTTATGCAATATTTCCGAGCGTTGATGCGCAGGCATAGAGCGCATGACGTTTTTGAAAACATCTTCGGCAACGCTGAGAGCTGCATCGATTGCTTTTTCATCGGCTTGTCCGATAGCGGCAATCACATCACCGTTGAACGGGCTTTTGACTTCATTGAATTCTTTGGACTCGATACCGCGGATCGAGAGCGGATACTTCACTACTTCTTTCAACATGAGAATTGATCCTGATTTAGATTTGGCTAAGAGATGGCGTTCAAAATGGACAAAATGAAAAACTATAAATCCGCAATGCGAAAGCTCAACTGCCATTTTCGGCAATGTTTCCGCAATTAAACCGCTAAGAATTATATCCTGCCCTCATACCTAAGATAGGCATAGATAGCCCACTTTATTTCGTTTCGGTAGATTCAGCGACGGGGATCTGCCAAAACAGATGGACGCGAAGGTCATAGCAAATCGGCATTTGTGGAAAAAACTGCCGTAAACTTAAGCCCTTATAGACTTAATGGCTTTATAAACTACCGAAACTTCCAGCTTGGCAATGGTAAACTCATCCTTACCCCTTACTGACAAGCAGTCTTTTCTTGACTACCTCAGTTCTGCAAACCCGGCGTCCGTTTGAACAGCCGCCAACCGCCAGAAAACTTGCTCAGTAATAGAAAGGAAGCCCTCTCAGGATGTCGAAGTCGAAATCCAGTTCTCGAGCTCGAACCCGAATCAATACCGGTTCTGCAAAACGCTCTGTCATATTCGGCGCTGCAGTTAGCATGGCCGTGTGTTTTGCCGCCCAGGCGCAAGCCACCAATAATCGCCTGCTCGAAAATCCGAATGTTTCCTCAGAAACCAAAAACAAGCTTCTGCAAATAGAAAAACGCCGCAAGGAATTGCATGAAAGAGCCGCGCAAGCTCGGCAAAAAGAACAGTTGGCGATGATCAAATTGTCGAGCATTACTAAAAAGCTCAACACGGCAACAGGTCAACTCGTCGACTCCAAACATCAACTAAAGCGCACGGAAAATAAGCTCAACGAAACAGTTCAAGTTCTCAGCGTCACCCAGACAAAAGAAGAGAAATTGACAGCCGGTGCGGCAAAGCGCTTGCGCGAAATTTATGAAGGCCAGAGATTGAGCTTTTTGGAAATGCTCTTTCAAATGGATTCTCTGCAGTCATTTCTCGACAACATGTACTTTCAAGAGCGGGTTGCTGAAGAAGACAGAAAACTTCTCAACGAATTGCGCGCCAAAGCTGCAGTTTTGCATTCGCGCAAAGGTGAGCTGGCCGACGAGAAAGACAAAATCGGCAGCATGGTCAGCGAGTTTGCCAAGAAAGCGCTGGATATAGCTAAAGCTCGACTAGAGCAAGAGCAAGTGGCAACAAAATTGAAAAGCCAGCGTGCTTTTTATGAGCAGGCCGAACACCAACTGGCCAGCGAATCGCACAGATTGGAATCGCAAATTCTCGCCATGCAACGCTCGGCAAGAAGTTCCAACAAACCGGCGCAAACCGGTTCGGGCAATCTTTCCATGCCGCTTAAGGCACACATAACCTCGCCTTTCGGATGGCGCCGCCATCCTATTTTTGGCGTCCGCAAATTCCACACCGGCATCGATCTTGCCGGACCGAATCGCTCGGCCATTCGCGCTGCGGACAGCGGCAGCGTACTTTTCACGGGATGGTACGGCGGCTACGGAAAAGTAGTTATCATCAGCCACGGCAGCGACATGGCCACGCTTTATGCTCACTTGTCGCGCGCCGCTGTCTCGGTCGGTGACAACGTCGGCAAAGGCGATGTCATCGGCTACGAAGGCACCACAGGCTTTTCCACCGGTCCGCACTTGCACTTCGAAGTGCGCGTCAATGGAAAGCCGAACAATCCGCTCAATTATTTGCGTTAGAAGCAAATTCAGACCTTAGATTGGCAATGCATTTCAATGCAAAACGCCACGAAACTTTCGAATTCGTGGCGTTTACCGATGCATTTTCGACTGGGTCAGATTGGCAGGCTAAAAGACAGCCGCCTCCACCAGTCTCTTTACACTCAGGCTATGCGTTGCGCTTTGTTCTTGAGCTCTTTGACGAGGTCTTCTTGTCCAAGCAAGTAGCCTCTGCGAGCCTGATCATCAGCATAGGAGATGATCGCTTCTGTGACGTTGTTGAGCATGGAGATCGGCACGAACTCGCTAATCTGGTTCAGCAAGCGCTCGACAGTGACCCATTCTTCGGTGTTCAGCGGGATGGCATCATCCAATCTGGCGATTATCGTGTAGTTGCGGAGTTTATCTGCCCTGGTATTCATTGCCTGTCACCTGCATGTGTGATTCCGACCCGCGGTTGCGCTTAGTCGCTGGTTAAGCTTCTAAATGCCCAACCCTTGGAAACCGCTATAGTTACTGGCTTCAAGAACCAAAATTGGTTTCTATCTCACCGAGACTTTTATGCCCGGAAAATTTTTGTTTAACACCACTTAATAGTTGCCAAGCCTAAAAACGTTATTTGGAATACTTTTGAGCATAGAGTTCTTTCACAAAAGCCTCAGCCTGTGCGCGATCCTCGACTTCCCTCAAATCTCTGGCTTCCTCGAGAGCTTTTAAAAGTTCGCCGATTACCGGACCGGACTTCAAGCCGAGGAGCTGCATGATGTCATGACCGCCAAGCAAGGGCTTGAGAGTGACTATCTCGTTGAGAAACACCTGATACCCGTGCATCAAAGAAACGAGCCCGTTTTCGAGATTTTCGCGACTTTCGCCGCAGAGCCCGGCGCCGCGGGTGGCTCCCAGATCGGCGAAAGCCACCATCATCAGCTCGGGAACGTCGTCTTGGACAGTTCTGTAGAACCGGTTTATTGCCCTGGCTGTAGGCGGTCCCTGGTGAAAAAGCTGTCCCGGGCGCAAATGAAACTCGACAAGACGAGTAATCAAGCGCTCGACTGGGCGTGACCAGCGCATTCTCTCAGCGATTACGGCGGTCATTTGAGCGCCCAGTTTGTCGTGAGCGACGAAAGTATGGCGCCCTTCCGGTGTTATCTCCCATGTGCCGGGCTTGCCGATATCGTGAAGGATACAAGCCAGGCGAGTCGCCGCCAGACGGCTCACACCGGCTGAGAGTTCTTTACCGGCGCTTTCATGCATCCAAAGAGGAAGGTCCGGCCAGCGTTTATCCAGCTCGGATACCGTGATGATGCTGTGCTCGAACAAACCCAGATGGTGGAAGGAATTGGCGGTCACCCTGCGGCATTCGACCAGTTCAGGAAAGATGACTTCCAGCACACCAGAATCAGCAAGCTGATTGGTCAAATGACCGCCAAAGGGACCGGATAGACTTTCAAACAACTCAAAATTGATGCGCTCCGGAGCAACCCGGCTCAGTCCCCCCACCAGTTCTTTGACCCAGGCAAGCGTAGTCGCCTCTATCTCAGCGTTTAACTGATGTGCGAATCTGAAAGTCCTCAAGACCCGCAAAGGGTCATCTATAAAAGTATGGCGAGAAACAGCTCTTATCAGCTTGGCCCTTAAGTCTTCAAGGCCGCCCGCCAGGTCGAGAACTTCATCAGGATACCGACTGTCCCATGCCAGTGCGTTGACAGTGAAGTCTCTGCGCTTCAGATCACTCTCAATCGTTCCGCCCACGCAGCCGGCGAAATCCAGAATGCTGCCTTCGTCAAAAACCACCCGCGCAGTGTCGTTTTCCTCATCTAAAGGAACGAAATGTCCGTCCATCTCGGTGGCGATCAACTGGGCGAAATTGAAGGCCGGCCCACCTGCGACTGCAAAATCGACATCCCGCTTTTTTGCGGGTTTAGATTCGCCCTTCTTGATATCCTTCGGGTTGTCAGGCAGAACAATGCTGTCTCTGACATAACCACCCACTATATATGTAGAGACTTCGCAAGCGGCAGCATGGCTCAAAACCCGCTTTACCAGCGGACTTTCCATAGGATGGCAGGCGCGAGCGAACTCGACTTTGGTTCTCATGGCGTTCCTGAGTCTGATTGGACGGCAAAACCGGCAAATCTAAGCCGTTTCGGCTTCCTCTTGCTGGACGTGCTCGAACTCTTCTCGTTCTTCTTTGGAGATTTGCAGGTGACCGGCGAAATACACAATTCCGCCCACCAGGCTGCTGAGAGTGGTCAGAGCCAGCCACATCATCGCATAAGTAAGTGCATGAGAATTGTCCACGCCGATGAAAGTGAGGAAATAGGTGTATGCCCATTCACGGATGCCTATGCCGTTGAAACTCGGCGTAACGAAGCCGAGAACGGCTACGCATGGGTAAAAGACGAAGTAGTACCAGATAGGAATCGTCGTCAAACCGAGCGCCAAGCCGATAGTGACGTGCACAAGCACAATCACTAATTGGAGGATGACGGATAGAAAGATTGCCGAAGCCACGAGCTTTCTGTCGTGCCAGTAGACCTTGGCCGCGGAATTTTCGAACCGCCTGGTCACCCAATTTTCAGGTCCGAGAATCATTCTGCAGAGCTTGGGAGCAAAAGGAAGCACGAGAAAAATTGCCACGGTGCCAAGCAAAATGGGCAATTTCAATGTCAGAGGAAGATTGCCTGCCGGCCCCGTCAAAATGCCGATGGTTCCGAAAAGAAACAGGACGGCAATACCGACAGTGCGGTCGGCAAGCACTGAATAGAAGGCGCTCTTGTATTTGCCCGTACCTTTAGACAAATAGTATCCGCGTGAGAAATCTCCGCCGACAGTGGACGGCAGAAACAGGTTGAAGAAAAGTCCCACATAGCAAAACTGCAGGAGTGCCATCAGAGGCTTGCGCAAGCCGACGGCATCGGCAAGCAATTGCCAGCGCTTGGCGTTGATAATGACCGAACCAAGAAAGAGAGCTATGGCTAAAGAAAGATACCAGCCGTTTGATTGAAGCGCGACTTCCCAGCTCTTGGTCAAATCGACCTTACCGAAAAGAAAGAGGCTGGCAAACATCAAACCACTGAAAGTCAGCTTTAGATTGAGTTTTGCTTGCTTTGACAGGCGAATGTTTTTCAGAGCGCCGATGATGGGATGGGATTTCAACTGCGTGCTGTCCACGTCGGATACCGTTTCGCCCCCGTTTCTCATTTGAATAGCGGATGACGATGTATGTGACTCATTGCCGGGTGCAATATCAACCCTTTCAGCATACGCGGGTGAGACCATTTGGGATGCGTTTGTCCTGATGACTTCCAGAAAATTCACTCAAAAACCTGTTCAATGTTAGGTCAGTGGGGTCGAGGAGTTAAACCCCAAAGAGTTAACTTAGGCTCGATCTATGGATCTTTTGGGTAAAAAGCTATCGACTGTTGGCAAGTCGCGGGCTAAAATAAGATTTTGTTAAAATCGCTCCCCCGTCTGCCTGTTGGGACTTCAGCCGGTATTCCTCAAGAAACCTTGCCCGAGCGGCTGAGTCTATAAATTTGGTGGTCTGAATAAGTTGAAAGAAGTCGGACAGTGATTTGCTTTAATTCACAGATTTTTGGCGGGTAGAGCCGCCATGATCTAATATCAATAGTAGATGCTTTAAATACTTAAGAGGAAACTGAGTTCGTGGAACAGAGAAGAGTAGCCCGTATCGGCATTCCGTTGGTTTTGTGTTTGCTCTTTTTCGGTGTTCAATGCTGGCTGCTCACGAGCGGCAGCAAGACTCAGCCCGCCCAGATGCTGATCGCCGACACCTCGGAGCTGAAGGCGTCACCGGCATTGGCGGAGGTGAGCACGAACGTTCCCCCGCAGGTTCTTTACGCCCGCGCCTGGAAACTGCTCAAGGACAATTTCTACGAGCAAGGCTTCAATACGCAGGATTGGAGCCGCTGGCAGCATCATTACGACGGCAAGTTGAAAACGCCGGAAGATGCCCACAAGGCTATCGAAACCATGTTGGCCAGCCTGGCTGATCCATATACACGATTTCTCGATCGCGATTCCTTCGATGAAGAAAAATCGCAGATTGAAGCTCACTTGTTCGGCGTCGGCATGCAGCTCGGCATGAACAAAGAACACAAAGTCGTAGTGATTGCGCCCATTGAAGGAACTCCGGCGTTCAATGCCGGCGTGCATCCCGGCGACGAGATTCTGGAAGTAAACAACAAACCTGTTAAAGGCCAATCGCTCGATCAAGTCGTCAAACAAATTCGTGGCGAGATCAATTCAATCGTCAGCATCACTTTCTTGCGCAAGCAGGACAAGCGCAAAGTCTCGCTCAAACGCGCGGAGATTCCGATCAAGGCTGTGGCAAGCTGTGAAATTTTGCCGGACAACCTTGGCTATATCCGGCTGGACAGTTTCATCTCGCAAAAAGCCAACTCCGAGATGCGTCAGGCGCTGAAAAAACTCAGCAATACGGACGGGCTCATCATCGATTTGAGAAACAACCCTGGTGGTCTGCTTTCCAACGCGATAGACATTGCCAATATGTTCCTGGATCATGGCACCATCGTCAGTACCATTGACAGCGAAGGCTACAAAGCGAAAACGGAAGCGGCAAACAGCCCGATTTCCAAACAACCGATTGTGGTTCTGATCAACCAGGGCAGTGCTTCCGCTTCAGAAATTCTTTCCGGCGCTCTGCATGACAATGAAAGAGCCAAACTGGTCGGGCAAAAAACCTTCGGCAAGGGGCTTGTGCAGTCGATTAACAGGCTAGACGACGGCTCCGGCATCAACGTGACCATCGCCAGATATTTGACGCCCAATGATGTGGACATTCACAAACAAGGCATCAGTCCTGACAAAGATTGCGAAGTCGTGCTCAAAGACGATGATTACACCAAGGGTCGCGGACCATGGTGGATCGACCTCTCTTATTCCAATTTCAAGCATTCACCGAAAGACGGAAAAGACGTCCAGCTTGCAAAAGCAGTGGAAGTCTTGAAAAAGGAAGTAAGCACTCAGCCGAGCCACAAGACGGTATCGCTGAAGAAGCACTAATCGCCGATTAACAATCCATGCCTTCTATGGCTTTGCCGTGGTGGCGCAACTGGGTCGTCGTGGAAATCGTCGTTGCTTGTTCCATCAACCAATCCGGCGCCCTGCGCCCGGTCAAAACCAGGACGGTGGGATCTTGGCGATGCTCGAAAGTTGCCTTGACCGTATCCCAATCGACCAAACCGACGCGAGCCACATCGAGAATTTCATCGCCGATGACTATGTCATCGCCACGCTTCAAAGCTTCTGCTACGAATTCCAGTCCCGCCAAAGCCTCAGTTTTATCCTCAGGCAAGATGCCGTTGGGAGAGCTGTACAGCCGAAAGCTTCCTTTCGGTCCGGTGCCAAGACGATTGACGCCCGAATACTTGACGCTCAGCTTGCCGAAGCCGGGAGCCTGATGGTTGGCTAACACGCGCAACGCTTCGCCTTCGCTGGAATTTTCTTCCAGCTTGTCGAAAAAGGCGAGAGTGACGTTCTTGCCTTTGCTCAACGCTCTGAGCATCACGCCGAAAGTGGCAGTGGTTTTGCCGCAGCCTGTGCCCAGATACAGCCGTATTTTTTCGTGAACTGCCTTCGCCTGTGGGTCTGTCTCGGTTGTCATCATTATGTGGCCGCTGTTCCATTGAAACAGTGCTTATGATAGCCGGACTGAAGTCTCAGTTCCTCATAATTTATTATGCTAGATCAATTGCGTTCAACCGGAACAGGCTTTCCGTCTTTATCTACGCAGCAGAAAGTAATGTCGGCTTCGGTCACGGCTATGCGCTTGCCCTGGCGCTTGGATTCCACATCAACGTGTACGGTCACGGACGTATTGCCGATGCGAGTCACCTCGGTGTAAAAACTGACCGCCTCTCCGACCAGCACAGGGGCGTGAAAGACTACTTCCTTAATGGCCACTGTGACAATTCGCTGGGAGGTGACCTGGCTGACGGCAGCGGCTCCGGCAAGGTCGATATAGCTCAATATGACGCCGCCGAATATAGTGCCGTGCTTGTTCGTGTCGCGCGGCAGCAGTATTACCCGTATAGCCGGATCGCGCGGTTCTGCCGCTGCTTCTTTACGGGTTTTATCATTGCCTGCCATAAAGCGCCCTCAAAGTCCTTAAGACCAGATCTTTCCATTTTGCACGCATTCGATTGTCGCAGACGCAAGCGCACCTTGATAACGAGCCTATCCTGAGGTTAAACGGCATAAGAGAGATCTCACCGTAAGTGGTGGCAGCCACAAGCAGCGGGTTTGTGCGTATTAATTTCGCCAAACCGGTAGTCTTGCTTAACCGAAGACATGCGAGGTACTGAAATCGTAGCTATAATCCGAAAGACTCGCCGATTTATATTGGCAACCGGTTTTTCAAAGCGTTTTCGCGATTCTAGAAGTGCAAAACAAGAAATCCGCCCCTCAGCCTTCTCATATAGCAGCGCCGGTCGCCGCTCTGGCGTCGAGCCTTTTCTGCTTGTCAATTTTTGCCTTGCCTGCCGGCGCCTTTGAAGGCATCTCGGGAGCGGCAGGCAATGGTTTGCGCGGTCCGGTACTGCCCGCGGTGCAGACCAATTTAGCGGACTCGATAGTCAATACCGAAGAAACAACCAACCTTGTGCGGCGGCAAGCTGCATCATCAGTCGTAACTGCCGACCAGGAGCAGGGAAATAAGGCCGCCGTCTCAGAGCCAGGTGAAAGCAATTCTGCCGACATCCTGAGACCGGCAATGCTGGAAAATCCGACTTCCATCGCCCAGTCAGTTTCACGCCAGAACGATATGCAGCAGTTGGATCTCACTCCAATCAAAATTCCGGAGCGCGCGGCTGCATTCAGCACCGTTGATTCGTATAAAGCACGCATGCTCTACAAACTGCCGGCAAGAATGTTTTTCTCCGGCACATGCGAGAATTCCTTGCGTTTAGAAACAAACGTCTTTCAAACTTCCAGAAACCCGCAGGCTGATGCGGTTTATCGCGTCCTGCCCAACTTGACGGCCGGGTATGCGCTCACACGCCGCACACGCGTCAGTTCGAACTTCTTCATGTTCAGAGATCAATACGCCAGCAGAGACAGCCAACTGAGCCGCAACATCTACTCAGTAGGGGTGAGAGCCGATCATGATTTCACCATCAATGACAAAACGACCGTAACTACGGGGCTCTTCTGCCGCGAGCTGTTTTTCAATTTACAGAATTCAGGCACGCCGCCATTGTCGGACATCATTCCTTCGGCGGTAATCGTTCGAAGAATTGGTCAACATGGCGCCGCATACGGTAGCGTCATGGGTCAGGTGCGCTTTCAAAAAATGCTCGATCGATTTCAGGAATTCGACCAGTTCTACTCGGTTGGCTATATTCATCGAAAGAGTCCCTGGGTAATGACTGCCGATTGCACATTCTTGACCAATTTCGGAAACAGCAATCTGCGCGGCGGCAACAACAACCAGGTGTTTGTATTGACAGGAGAAGTGGCGCGCCAGTTGCACCGCAATATTCCTGTAGCGGCGTTCGTGAGAGCCGAGCCGATATTTAATATGGGAGCAAATTCCAGTCCAGGCTTGGCCGGCTTCAACTTCAGGCTCTATGGCGGTTTGAGAGCGGAAGTTTCAAAGCCGGCAATCTTCCCAACCAAGCTGGCATCTAAATAGTTTCGCAAAAACCGGTTCTTGAACGTCTTAGTTGGTCTCTCCTATCAACTGGAAGGCGGCCCACAATCTTGGATTGGGACGAAATGCGGTCTTTCCGGTAGAAGATCCAAGCAATCTATCCATGAAGCCTATCGTATGCAATTGAGCATCTCTGAGTGCCGCCACTTTCGATTTGCCGCCAAGAAATGATTTGTAGAACTCGCCCATTTGATACTCGGTCATTACATCGTCGACATTCCACTGACTGACCACCACGGACGGTGCCCCGGCAATGATGAACGCACGAGAAAGACCGACGACTCCGTCTCCGGTAATTTTTCCTCTGCCGGTCTGGCAAGCGGACAACACGACCATCTTGGCCTTCAAAGGCGGCATGGAAAGAATGTCTTTTACGGTCAAAAGTCCATCGTCGCCTCCTTCAGGCGCCAATACCAGTGCCGAGTCCATTGGTCTTTCTTCCGATATGAGACCGTGCGTGGCAAGGTGCAGCACGGAATATTTGGAGGAGAAGCTTTTGTAAGCCGACTTTGTCGCCTGGGCGCCCACTTCCAGTTTGGACTTTCCTTCGCCAAAGAGGGCTGCGATTTTCTTCACCTCTTTTTCTGCGAAAGGCAATGTGCCGAGGAATGCAATTACTTTCGTTATGGGGTTGCCGAAGGCAAGCAGAGTATTTTCTGTTTCTCTGTCCGTTTCCGCAGCAATTTTTTCAGTGGCGCGCAAAACACCTATTGCAGGCAAATAGCTCACGGTGCGCTCTTCAATCAGATATTTTCCTTGCCCGGACATGAGCGCCGAGAAAGGAACTGAAAAGAGCGGGCCATGCGGAACGAAAGTCACCACAGCATCAGAGGAAGCAGGCAACAGACTCTGAACAGGTGCAATCAGCAAAGTATATAGTTCCTTGAGAAGCGCCTCGCGAGCCTTGTCTTGGGCGTCCATATCTTTGGGAAGTTTGGCCGCTTGAGCAATCGAATTGTGAGCTTCGCTAATTTTGCGTTTCAAATCAACGGCGCTTATCACCACCGGCGGTGCCAACTGTATTTGTCCATCCGGAGCGATGACCCAGATCAAAACTTTGTCCTTGAGCATGCAATACTCGACCACATGCGACTTTCGGCGTTTGACCAGAGAAATAATTTCCTCGAGCGAAGGCGGCGCCGCATTGACGGGACTGTACGCCGAAGATTCGACCAGTGAGCGGGCTTTTGGAGTAATTTCTACGCCGCGCACGGTGGAAAGCAAATTTGGCTCTGCCATTGCAATGAGCTGTTGGGCTGGCGCACTTTCTTTTTTGACGCTGTTACCGTCGAGAATCAACGCTACGGTGTCGGCGGAACTGCGACTGAGCCGCCCGGCAAGCAGGTCAAGAAAAGCCCTGGCTCTGCTCTTCTCCGCCAGTTCGAGAGCCCGATCGGCTTTGCCTGAAGAAGCATAAAGATCGATAAGCTCGAGGTAACACTCCTGACGTAAATCAAGACTGAAAGTCTTAAATGTATCGCGGGAAAGATAGACCCTTTCCTTTTCTACAAGAGAGACTGCTGTGTTCAACTGGGCTTCGGCATCCGCTGTTTGCCCCAATGCTCTGAAGGTTTTTGCCAAGCCAAGTGCCACATCCCAGCGGGCTTCCAGAGAACCCAATTTATCTGCAATCGGAGCAGCTTTGAGAAATGACCTTTTGGCGGCCTCAAAGTCTTTGAGAGCCAGTTGCGTAAAGCCAAGCCCGCATAAAGACATGCATTCGGTTTTCTCTTCACGCGCTGCACGCGCGGCATCGATAGCTTGACCGTAAGATTTCATGGCGACATCGTACTTTTGCGACATAAAATCGAATTGGGCGCCGTTGAAAGCAAGGCAGGCAATAACGCTCAAATTTTTGCTCTCAGAAGCCAATTGGCGCGCGGCAGCAAATTCCTTTTCGAAATCGGCGCGCTTACCCATATCCAGATGAACGACAGCGACACTGTTGGTGAGCAGTGCTTGCCCTTCCAGGTCTCCCGCTTCCTTAAAAACGGCCGCAGCCTCCCCGTAGTATTTAATTGCCGCTTCCATTTGTCCTAAGGATCGATAGCACAGACCGAGGTCCCGCAGCAGACCGGCTCTTTCTGAGGCACTGGCAGCGGCGCTGTTTTGCAGGAGTGAATCTGCTTGCAAAAATTTGTCCAGCGCCTTTTCGGCTTTGCCTTCCAACAAGAAATCGAAACCTTCTTCTGAAGCGGCCAAATATTCAAGGCGTTTGTTGCGGCCGGCCTGAGCCAGCTTGCCGGCATCCGTGTGCAGTCCGCGAGCGGCGCCGAAATTAGCTGAATCAGCTTCAGCCGCGCCCAAAGCAATCATGCAAGAGACAAGCAAATGATCGTCCTTTTCGCTGCGGGCAATATCCATTGCTTTTTTGAGATTTTCTCGAGCCTCGCCAGTTTTGCGCTGGGCAAGCTGCAATTGACCGATGCTCAAGAGAACCTGTGCCTCGAGAATGGACTCGGCTTCCGACTCGAAATGTTTTACCGCTTCCGAATAAGCCGCGATGGCACCGCCGTAATCGCCCATATTGGCCAGGGCTCTACCTTTTTGCTTGAATGCCAGGCCCAGCGTGCGTGCATCCTCTGCGTTCTGCAGCATCTCAATTGCTTTATCACAACGCTCGACAGCCAGTTTGTTATCACGGCGAGCAGCGGCAACCGCAGCCAAATTAATCAGTGCATTTGCTTTTACTTGGGGTGATACTGCAGTTTCCATCGAATCTGCCAGCAACTTCTCGGCTTGCTCGAAATCACCGGCCATGAGCATGCACGACGCCATGTTATCGAGAACACTGGCAGCCTGTTCGCTATTTTTATTCTTGCCGGCGATTTCCAGCGCCTGCCGATACAAAACAAGCGCTTCCTGCGTGCGCTTTTGAGCGATCATAGTGTGAGCGACTGCCACGCGAACTTGCACCGCCTGCTCTGGCCTGTGCAAGCGATCTTCTGCCGCCAGCGATTGTTTGAGATAATTCTCCGCTTCTAATCGGTCGCCGATTGAAAAATAATACTGACCGAGCTGGTAAAGCGCGTCCGCCTCAGCATCGCCTTTGCCCTTGCGAGCTTTCTCAAGAGCAGCCTGAAGCTGCTTGATGTGCTCTTCCTGCTGGGCGCTGAGACCTTCCGACTGACCGGGGATTTTAGTAATTGTCGCCGGTGATCCGGGGGCGGCCGCCACTGTTGCCGGGTAAAACGAAAAGGATAGTGTGGCAGCCAGTGACAAAAACACAGCGCCGCGCCTGAGCCGTCTTGTGTTTATTAAATTCAGCTTGAACAAATTCGGCTTGAGCACACTAATTTCCTCGCTCTTACAACTCTATTGTTGCCGCGCTTAGGCCTTCGAATTACAAAGAACCGGCCGGAGAGTCGCCAGAGGGCAATTATGCACAGAAGCGCACAGTCTTGCATTAGCTTTCTGGCATTAGTGCGTCCTGCCCGGCTACTCGAAAAGCAAAGCATCGGCGAATAGTACAAGATAACTAAGGGAACATTGTTTAACGAAGTTTGAGAGCTATTCACATGTCGGAAGCAGAAGTAAACATCCGCTACAGGACACACCCGGTCATGCTTCTCAATCGCTCGCTCATTCTTCTTTTGCCGCTTTTCGGCGTCTTTCTTCTCTGGTCGTCCATCGTGCTTGTCACCGCCGTTTTCAGCGGCTATTTGCAGTACGGACCGACCTCTATTCTCATCATGTGCGAGCTTCTGCTTTTCACAGCGCTTATTTCTCTCACGCTTCTTTCATCCGATAACAGCGTTTTTCTTACCAGAGAAGGTATTTCTCTGCCTTTTTTCCTGCTGCCCAGACTGGGTTTTCGCTCTGAGAGACAGTGGAGCGACCTGCAATATGTGACTTACAAAAGCAAGTCCAAAGGCGGTGTATTGAGGCTGTTTTTCAAAGACGGCAAGCGAGTTGAATTCGATTCGCGATTTTTCAAAGCTAAAGACCTGGAACAAATGATCGTTGCCATTGATGTTTGGGGCGGCGGAAGCGACAGTTTTCCGGCTTTGCTCGAAGCAAGAGCGCAATTGAGCGGCAATATTCTCCGGAGCGACAAGAATCGCTCCTATACCGAAATGTGGGAAGAAGAGCTGTCCGCGCGTTTCGGCGCCACCAACTTCATCCCCCTGGAGCCTGGACACAAACTGCAAGAAGGATTATTAACACTGGAAAGACAGCTTGCATTCGGAGGGCTTTCGGCTATTTATCTGGTCAAAGACAACCAAGGCAAGCACCTGGTGCTCAAGGAGGCTGTAATTCCCAAGGAAGCAGATATGGAATTGCAGAAGCAGTCAATTACTATGCTCGAGCGCGAAGCACGCTATTTGAGCGCCCTGAACCATCCGGGTCTGGCCAAAGTCTACGATTATTTCGTCGAAGACACCAGACACTATTTGCTTATGGAATTCATCAAAGGAACAGATCTGCGCCGATATGTTAAAGAAAACGGACCGATTGATGGAAAAGAGGCGATTAACTGGGGTGCGCAGATTGCGGAAATTTTGGCATACCTGCACGAACAAGAACCACCTATAGTGCACCGAGACATTTCAGCCGACAACATAATTTTGCGCGATGATGAAGCCGGGGGCGAGAGTCTGGCTATCATCGACTTCGGCGCCGCCAATACGTTTTTAGGCACCGCCACTTGCACGTTGATTGGTAAACAAGCATATATTCCGCCTGAACAGCTAAG